>Ga0154794_1105_pt2 | contig 25009 bp, 23 predicted proteins | sample Rifle2008BG16ft_FD_105802 | JGI IMG/M metagenome (GOLD analysis project Ga0154794, IMG submission 105802) | Chloroflexi bacterium RBG_16_50_11
GACGGCGGCAACTACCTCGCCGTACCTTTCATCGGGAACGCCGATAATCGCTACGTCTTTGACCTTGGGTTGCCCGATGAGCACGGATTCGAGGTCGACCGGGTAAATATTCTCGCCGCCGCTGATGATTAGGTCTTTCTTACGGTCGACGTAGGAGATAAAGCCTTCCTCGTCCTGCTTGACAAGGTCGCCGGTGTAAAGCCAGCCGTCTTTTAATGTTTCGGCGGTTTTTTCCGGGTTCTTGTAATAACACTTCATAATGTTAGCGCCGCGCAGGATTATTTCGCCGACAGTTCCCGGCTTTACATCCCTGCCTTTATCATCGATGACACGGGCATCGATGTTCAGCCTGGGATAGCCGAATGAGCCGAGCTTATGCAGATTTTCCAGCCCCAGGTGCATGCAGGGCCCTGCCGATTCAGTAAGTCCATAATTTTCTTCGTACTGCACATTCGTGAAATACTTCAAAAAGCGTCTTACCAATACGGGAGGAATAGGCTGTGCGCCGGAGTGAACCAGCCGCAACGAGCTTATATCGTAGTCGGATAATTTCATTTCACCCCTGTCCAGGGCGGTGACGATATCCTGAAGCCAGGGCACCAGCAGCATACAGATGGTAATTTTTTCTTTGGCGATAGTTTCCAGAATAAGCTTGGCGGTTACTCTTTCTCCGCCGGAGGTCATTACCGCTCTGCCGCCGCCCATAAGGCTGCCGAACCAGTGCATTTTGCCGCCGGTGTGGTAGAGGGGTTGAATCAGCAGGAAACAATCCTTGCGGTTTTCCCGGTGGGAGAAGTTTTCATTGACGGCGGTATGTTCCAGACTGCGATGACACAAGAGAGTTGCTTTCGGGTCGCCGGTAGTGCCGGAGGTGAAGTATAAGCCGGCTTCGTCCTCGCCGCTAAGCTGGATTTTAGGCGCGGCGGGGGAAGACTTGGCTAAAACATCCTCATAACGTTCCATGCACGGCGGCGGGTTTTCTCCCACGTAGATGAATTTCTTGACGGTTTTTAAATCGGAGCGGATTTCCAATACTCTATCGGTGAAGTCCTGGTCGAGAAGCATGATTTTCGGTTCGGCGATATCCGCGCAGTATTTAATCTGGCGGCTGATAAATCTAAAGTTCAGCGGCGCGGCGATGGCGCCGGTTTTCAATATGCCGAAATACGCCTCCAGCCAGTTGAGAGAATTCATCATCAGGTGCATTACGATATCGCCCTTTTTAATGCCGCGGTCGATGAGAGCGTTAGCGACGCGGTTAGCTCTATCATCGAACTCTTTCCATGTTATCGCTTTTCTCAAACCCTTACTCGGTGTTATTTCCACGAGCGCGGTCGCATTGGGGGTCAATCTGGCATTACGGGCGAGTATTTCAGTAATGGTCATGATTTGGCTCCTTTTATCTATATTAGAGTCTTATGAATGAAATAAAATATGCGTAACGAAAGCGGAATAGTGTGAGGGAAAACAGTATTAATAGAATCAACCATTGGATTGCCAGTCAAAGGCATAGTGAACACGATTGATTATAGTTTATTTAAGCTTGGTATGTCAATTCGGTCAGCTTTGAGAGCCATCTGCCGCTATGCTATAATTCTGATAAGGAAATTGCGCAAAATGATAGAGCAACTGGATAAAATAGAAAAGCGTTACCTGGAGATAGATGAAAAGCTGGCGAAGCCGGAAGTGGCGACGAACATCAGCCAGTCGCAAGCTTTGTCTCAAGAGAGGGCTAAACTGGATGATATAGTCCAGAAATACCGCAAGTACAAGAAAACTGCCAAAGAGCTTGCCGATGTAAAAGCCATGAGCGCCGCCGGCAACGATGAAGAAATGGCGGCTCTTATCAAGCAGGAAACCGCTGCGCTCCAGACCAAACTTGATGAACTAACGGAAGAGCTCAAGCTGGCTTTACTGCCTAAAGACCCCAACGATGAAAAGGATATCATTGTAGAAATCAGGGCGGGGACGGGCGGCGATGAAGCCGCGCTGTTTGCCGCCGACCTTTACCGCATGTACAGCCGCTATGCGCAAAGCCAAGGCTGGAAGGCCGATGTTATCAGCATGAGTGAAAGCGGCGGCAAAGGCGGGTTAAAGGAAATCATTTTTGAAGTTAAGGGTAAAAACGCTTACAGCCGTTTGAAATATGAAAGCGGCGTGCACCGCGTGCAGCGCGTTCCTGTTACCGAGGCTTCCGGCCGGATTCATACTTCTACGGCTACCGTAGCAGTCTTGCCCAAAGCGGAAGAAGTGGATATAGAAATTAACCTGGATGAATTGAGGATTGATATTTTCCACAGCGGCGGCGCCGGCGGCCAGAACGTAAACAAGGTGGCTTCCGCCATCCGCATAACGCATCTTCCCACGGGGATGGTCGTTGTCTGCCAGGACGAGCGTTCCCAGCTGCAGAATAAAATCAAAGCCATGTCCGTATTAAGAACGCGCCTGCTGGACATTGAGCGGCGGAAACAGGAAGAAGCCATTACCTCCCAGCGCCGCTCCCAGGTAGGCACCGGGGAACGCGCCGAGAAAATACGCACCTACAACTACCCGCAGGACCGTATCTCCGACCACCGTATCGATGTAACACTGCATAACCTGCCGCGCTTTATGGACGGCAACCTGGATGGGCTTATCGACGCCCTGGCAACCTCCGAACATGAAAGGCTGCTTGAGGAACAGAAGGTGTGAACTGCAAAGAAGCGCTGGCTCAAGTCCGTCAAATCCTCGTTGATAATCACATCGAAGACGCCTCTTTAGAAGGCGAAATCCTTTTAAGACACGTACTGGGGATTGGCCGTGCCCGACTTTTTACCGACCTCGATTACGATGTCTGCCCATCTAAAATTAAAACACTGCTGAAGCTCGTTCAAAGGCGCGTAAATGGCGAACCATCCGCTTATATCACCGGCAGCCGCGAGTTTTATGGTCTTGATTTTAAGGTTAACCGGCATGTCCTGATACCCCGCCCCGAAACCGAGCTGCTGGTAGAGAAAGCTATCGACTTTTGTCGTCAAAGCAGCTGCTCTAAAATTGCTGATATCGGCACCGGCTGCGGGGCTATAGCCATCAGTCTGGCGGTAAATCTGCCGTCAGCATGGATTTGCGCAACCGATATATCAGCCAGGGCGCTGAAGGTCGCTAAAGAAAACTGTGTAAAACATGGCGTAGCTGATAGAGTTACTCTTTTACCCGGAGATTTACTTGAACCTTTACCGGGACCTGTTGAGATGATAGTTGCCAACCTGCCGTATGTAAGAGAATCCGATATAACTTCCGGAGGAGCATTGAGTTTTGAGCCGCGGATGGCGTTAAACGGCGGGGAAAGGGGGCTGGATAAAATAAAGCTATTGTGCCGTCAGGCGGCTGAAAAACTTATTGGCAACGGCAGCCTGCTTCTGGAGATAGGGCAGGGACAGGCGGAAGAAGTGAAAACTATTCTACATAAATATTTTCCTGCGGCTTTAATCAAGGTTGAAAATGACTTGGCTGGCATAGAACGCGTGGTAAGTTTACGTTTGACGTAACATCGCATAAAATGATAAATTATAGCTGAATTCCACTAATACTTTTTTCAGGATTGTTTGTTATGAATATTATCGTTTGTGTCAAACAGGTCATTGACCCCGAAGCGCCGCCGGCCAGCTTTAAAATTGACGCCGCTAATAATAAGGCGGAAATGCGCGGCGCGGCGCCAGTCATCGACCCTTATGGAGAATATGCCGTTGAGGCCGGGTTACGTATCAAGGAAGCCAAAGGCGGCAGAATTACTGTAATGAGCCTTGGCGTAAATCTATTGCGCGAGGTGGTCAAGAAGCCGTTGGCAATGGGCGCTGATGAGCTTATTTTACTTGAGGATGAAGCTTTAACTAAAGGTGACGGCTGGTCTACGGCTTATTCTCTGGCAATGGCGATTAAAAAAAGGGGGAACTTTGACCTTATTTTATGTGGCAGAGAAGCATCAGATACCAATGCCGGGCAGACCGGTCCAGCTATAGCCGAGATACTTGGTTTGCCCTGTATCACCTTGGCGCGTAAGATTGAGATTAACGACAGTAAGATAAAAATGGAAAGAGTAAATTCCTCCGGGTATGAAGTCATCGAATCGTCATTGCCGGCGGTAGTGACGGTCAGCAATGAAATCGGGCAGCCGCGCTATCCCACTATTAAAGGAATTATGGCGGCTAAAAAGATTGAGCCGGTTATCTGGAAGCCCGCCGATTTAGGCATTGAGGCAGGGAAAGTCAGCCAGCGAACCAGGATAAACAAGCTCTTCCAGCCAGTGCACGAAGCTAAATGCGAGTTTGCCGCCGGAGAAACCCCGGAGGAGATGGCAGTTAACCTTGCCGTAAAGCTTAGAGAAGCCAGGATATTATAGATATTTAGAGGTGACCAAGTATGTCCGATTATAAAGGCGTAGTTGTTTACTGTGAAATAAAAGGAGATAAAATCCTCCCCATTTCTGCCGAAGGTTTAGGTGTCGGGAGAAAGCTGGCGGATAGTCTCGGGCAGGAACTTTGGGCTATTTTGGTCGGTGGAGGTATCATAAATCTGGCGCAGACGGCTATCGCCTCCGGCGCTGATAAAGTCTATATCGTTGATGATGCTCAACTTAAAGATTACCAACCGGATGCTTATTTGAGCGTGCTGGAAAAAGCGACTAAACAGCTAAAGCCTCAAATCATTATCCTGGGACAGACCGATGTCGGACGTGAGTTAGCGCCGCGCCTGGCGTTCCGACTTGGCACGGCGGTAACCATGGATTGCGTCGAATTAGCTATCGACCCTGATTCTAAGCGACTGCTTCAAACCAAGCCGGTTTACGGCGGTAACGCTCAAGCCGTGTTTATTACCGAGACCGACCCCCAGATAGTAACTATCCGTACTAAAGCTATGGCAGCTCTAACACCTGATGCTTCCAGGAAAGGTGAAGTCATTAATATCCCGGCGCAGCTTGATGCTTCCGTTATTAAATCTAAAATTACGGACAGGGTGATTGAAGAGGTCGCCGGTATCAAAATAGAGGATGCGCAGGTGGTCGTTGCCGGCGGGAGGGGCATCGGCAACGCGGATGGATTCAAGCAATTGGAGGAGTTAGCCAAACTTTTGAAAGGAGCGGTAGGCGCCAGCCGCCCTCCCTGCGATAATAACTGGATTCCAGATACTGCCCAGATAGGTTTGACCGGTAAGATTATCGCTCCGGAAATCTATATCGCCATAGCTATCTCCGGCTCTAGTCAGCATATGAGCGGCTGCTCCGGGTCTAAGACGCTTATCGCCATCAATAAAGACAAGGAAGCCAACATCTTCCGCTACGCGCGTTACGGCGTGGTGGGGGACTGGAAAAAGGTACTGCCTGCCTTTACCCAGAAACTCAAGGAACTGATAACTGCTTAGTATTTAGCTTAATCATCTTTAAAAAGAAAGACGCCCTGTGTTTGGCAGGACGTCGCTTTATTCTGGACAATAATTATTAAATTTAGCTCTTTTCAGCCTTTTCCTTTTCCGCCTGTTTCTGGGCAATTAGCTTCTGGGTGATATTAGCCGGCACCTCTTCATAATGGTCGAATGCCATGGTGTAAGTAGCTCTGCCCTGCGTCATCGATTTGAGGTCGATGCTATAGCGCTGAATTTCTGACAGTGGCACTTTCGCCTCGATAACGTTGGTATCGCCCTCCGGATTCATGCCCATAACGCGGGCGCGCTTGGTATTGAGATCGCCAATAATATCACCGGTGAGGACATTGGGCACGGTTACCTTGAGATCCATTATCGGTTCCAGAAGGATAGGATGACCTTCTGCTAAGCCTTTCTTAAATGCTCCGGCTCCGGCTATTTTAAAACATATTTCGGAGGAATCTACCGGGTGGAAGCTGCCGTCATAGAGGATTGCCTTGACACCAACGACCGGGTAACTGCACAACACGCCTTCCGAGTAGGCTTCGACAACTCCCTTTTCAACGGCTGGGATAAAGTTCCTGGGCACAGACCCGCCGACTACCTTATCGGCAAATTCATTGGGACCACGTTCCGGTAACGGCTCCAACTCTAACAAGACGTGACCGTACTGTCCGTGACCACCGGACTGCTTCTTATGCTTGTATTCGGCTTTGGCTGATATGGTGATTGTCTCCCGATAGGGGACCTTGGGGATAGATAGCTCAACGTTCACCCCAAACTTGCGTTGCATCTTTTCCGCAGACACGGAAAGGTGAGTATCGCCCATTCCGGAAAGAATCGTCTCTCCGGTACCCAGCTCGCGGTGTACTTTCAAAGTTTGGTCTTCTTCCGTCAGACGGGATAGCGCCGCGCCCATTTTGTCGATATCGGTCTTTGTCTTGGGATACACAGCCTCACGGAAAATAGGCGCGGGAAACACTACGGGCGTGAGCTTTAATTGCTTATCTTGAGCACAGAGCGTATCTCCGGTAGCGGTAACGTTCAATTTAGCTACCGCTCCGATATCCCCGGCCCGGATTTCCGTTACCGGCTCCTGTGTTTTGCCATGCATCATGTAAAGCTGCCCAATACGCTCCGCTGCGCCATGGTTGGCGTTATAGACCTGCGAGTTGCTGGTGATAACTCCGTTATAAACGCGCAGGTAAGTTAACTTACCGACGTATGGGTCGGCAGTGGTCTTAAAAACGAGCGCTGCGAGCGGTGCGCTTTCGGAGGGGTCGACGCCGCCGCTGGCAGCGGCTATTTTTTGCTCCTTGGGTAAAGGCAGATAGTCACATATTGCATCGAGCACCCGGTTTATCGCAATATTTTGCAGCGCCGAACCGGCTAATATGGGCACGATACGGCCGCTGATAACTGCCAGTCTTAATGTCTTGGTGAGTTCTTCCAGAGAAATTTGCTCGCCGCCCAGATATTTCTCAATCAGCTTATCATCAACTTCGGCAATAGCTTCCACCAGTTTTTCGCGGTAAGTATCCGCCTGCGCTTTGACCGCCGCCGGCACTTCCACCTCTTTAGTCGGTGAACCGGTGTAGGCTTTCATCGTCAGCAGGTCCACTACACCCTGGAAACTGGTGTGAGCGCCGATGGTTATTTGTAAAGGTACGCATTTTGAACCCAGTTTTGCCTTAATCTCTTCAACGACCTTAAAAAAGTCGGCATTCTCGCGGTCCATTTTATTGACATAAACGAGTCTGGGCAGCTTAGCCTGCTCGCAGTAACCCCAGACCATCTCCGTGCCCACTTCCACGCCGGAAGCGGCGCAGACGGCGATGATAGCCCCCTCGCTGACACGCATGCCGGCTTTCACTTCGCCGATGAAATCGGCATAACCCGGGGCATCGAGGATATTTAGTTTCCGTTCCTTCCAGTTCAGGGGCAGCAGGGATAAATTAATACTGATGCGGCGCTTGGCTTCATCGGGGTCGTAGTCGGATGTCGAGGAACCATCATCAACTCTACCCAATCGGCTGATAGCGCCGGCATTGAAAAGCATAACCTCGGAAAGCGATGTCTTGCCGGCACCGCCGTGGGATAATAAAACAACGTTGTGGATATTCTCCAATCCGTATTTAGGCATGAAATCACCTGCTCTCTATATTCTTCGCCTAACATTATACCCGCAGTCGACTTGATACGGCAAGCGTACGAATAGTCAGTAATATTGCTTAACAAGAATAGTTCTGGCTATTTGCCGAATTTATCCTTGATAACAATCTCGGCCAGTTCTTTACGCGGCGGCGCTTTCCCTTCCTGGTCGGGCACGCCGAGGGGAAATAGCGCTACTACGCGGTAGCCCCTGGGTACGTTCAGGATTTTTTCCGCTTGGACGGCATCAAAAGCCCCGATGATAACCGTGCCCAATCCCTGCGCGTAGGCTGCCAGCACCATATTCTGTACGGCCAGCGCGGTATCAAACATAAACCAGTCGCCTTTATCGGTGACAAATTCAGCTCCGCCGCTGCCCGGACTCCCGTGTTTGGCGCCGGCTTTGCCAATTTCAGCGCAAACGGCAATTATCACCGGAACGGTATTAAAAGCGATAGCGGCGGGATTCGGGATTTCTCTATCCGGGAGCTTAATTTTCATTAATGTATCGGCTAATTGCGCTTTTATTTTAGCATCGCGCACCACCACAAAGCGCCAGCACTGTGTATTGGCCCATGAAGGCGCCCAGCGGCCGGCTTCCAGAATAGCATCAATTTTCTTATCGTCGATTGCGTCCGCTTTATACTTACGGATACTTCTCCGGTTTTTAATGGCTTCGAACAGTTCCATCAATTACTCCCTTATTATCCGGTAAATTTTTCTTTGTATAAGACTTCGGATAGCTGTTTGCGGGGAGAGACCTGCCCTTTATGGTCAGGAACGCCCAGCGGCGTCATCGTAACTACGGTATAACCTTCCGGTACTCCGAGGATTTGCGCCGCTTTTTTAGCATCAAACCCGCCGACGATTACCGTGCCCAGTCCAATAGCGTGAGCCGCCAGCGTCAGGTTCTCTACTGCCAGAGCTATATCAAACATATACCAGTATTCGCCCTTATCGGTAAGCGGAGCGCCGTCAATGCCGCATCCCGCTTTGCCTTTCTCGGCGCAGATGACTATCAGCACCGGCGCCTGTTTGATGGACTTGGCGGCGGCATTCTCTACCCACTCGTTATCGATTTTTACTCTGGAAATAGTGTCGGCGACCTCGGACTTCGTTTTTGCGTCGCGTACCACGATAAAGCGCCAGCACTGTTGATTGCCCCAGGATGGCGCCCAGTGCGCCGCCTCAAGAACTTTCTGTACGTCTTTGTCATCTACGGGGTCGGTTTTATACTGCCGAATACTTCTGCGGTTTTTAATAGCTTCAAAAACATCCATTTTATCCTCCATTTACGCTGCCGGCTTGGTTTCCCCAGGCGTTTTTACCTATCAGCGCCACAAAGCGGCAGCCGCCCAGTTTTTGAACCCGGTTCTTACCTTTATGTTTGGTAACTTTATATAGCTCCTGGATGTAACGTGAACCTGCCGGAATCACCATCCGGCCGCCATCCCCCAGCTGGGTAAGCAGGTCCTGCGGTATATCGGGCGCGCCGGCGGTAACCATTATGGCGTCGTAAGGCGCTTTTTTTTGCCAGCCCAGTGTTTCCTCGGCGAGATGTATCTCTATATTCTTATAGCCAAGGCTTCCCAGGACTCTGCGGGCGGATTCCGCCAGTTCGGGCACGCGTTCTACGGAAATTACTGTTCTGGCTAACCCGGCAAGAATAGCTGTCTGGTAGCCGCTGCCCGTGCCTACTTCCAGAACTTTTTCATTCCCCTTGAGCTCCAGGGCTTCCGTCATCAGAGCGATAATATAAGGCTGTGATATTGTTTGCCCCCAGCCGATAGGTAGCGGCCCGTCCTCATAAGCCAGATGACGGCTTTCCGGCGGTATAAATTGTTCGCGCGGTATGCGTGAAATAGCCGCTAACACTCGCTTATCTCGAATTTCTGCATCGAGATGCTTTATTAATTCGGCTCTTGCAGTCTCTAAGTCATTCATGTGCGCCGTGTACAGAATTATTTTAGAAATATGTATAGTATAATCAGAATTACGATGATAATTCCCGTCAGGATGCCTATTCTCTTTAGCTCGCTGCCGATGAATTCGTAATGTAAAGGCAGCGCCGCCGAAGCTATCGACTTTTTCTGCGCCGGCGGTGTTGCTGTTGGGGCAACGCTGGCGGGTGCGGCGGCGCTGGTCATGCTGCTGGTAGCCTGCTGCGGTACGCCGGTGCCTGCCTGCATCGGTCTAATTTGACCCCTTTTTTTATTGTGAGGATGCTTGCCTCTGCCGTGTTTGGATTTTGGCATCCATTGCCTCCTGATAATACTTTATTTTTTCGCTCTCGGATGTGATTTGTCATAGGTGCGGCGTACCTGGTCGGTAGTCAGGTGGGTATAAACCTGGGTGGTGGATATGTTGGCATGCCCCAGCAATTCCTGTACTGACCTTAAATCGGCACCGCCGCTAAGCATGTGGGTGGCGAAGCTGTGCCGCAGCGTATGCGGGCTCACTTTAGGACCCAGTCCAGCCGTTTTGGCGTATTCCTTTAGCTTTTGCCAGAATCCCTGTCTGGTCAGTCTTTCGCCGCGGGCATTAAGGAATAACGCCGTTTCTTTTTTATCATGGGCCAGCTTGGGGCGGTCTTCTTCAATATATTTTTTCACCAGCGCGGCGATTGCTTCATAAAGGGGAATGATGCGTTCTTTTCTGCCTTTGCCGAAACACCGCACAAAGTAATTACCTTCGGTATTAACGTCGCCCAGATTCAATGCGATGAGTTCGCTTATTCTCATGCCGCTGGCATAAAGTAGTTCCAGCATCGCCCGGTCGCGCTTGGCTTCTGCTGAAGACAGCTTGGCAGGCTGTTCCAGTAGCAGACGGACCTGATTAAGCGGTATCGGCTTGGGTAAAGCCTTACCGACACTCGGCGAACTCATGTTCTCGGTAGGGTCGGTTTTGATATGCCCTTCTGCAACCATGAAGCCGAAGAAAGACCTGGAGGCGGCTACTTTCCGCGCGACTGTAGTAGCTACGTAGCCCCTCTCTTTGAGATGGAGCATATAGCTAAGCATCGTCTGTCTGTTGAAATTCATCCAGGAAGATATCGATGCGTTGTTCTTTGCGAAGTCGGCTAAACCGGTAAGGTCATTACGGTAGGCGGAAATAGTGTTTTCGGAATATCCCTTTTCAACTGCCAGATAATGCAAAAAATTCTCGATTGGCTCTTTCATAATAGCTCCTCTTGGCCGGGGTTCTAACCGGCGTTACCTTTATGACTTTTACTAGATATTTTAACATAATATTTTAACATAAAAAAGTGCGCTGCACATTATCTCTTCTTATTATGTATTATTTTTAGATATTTTGGCTATTACCATTACCTTACAAAGTAGCTATTACCAACAAGCTATTGTAGTTGGGACGAAAGACATATAAGATGATTCTAGTAGGCTATACATAATACGAATAAGGCAGCTCATTTATGAATCCACCTACCGAAGAAACCAAGAATATATTACGTAAAAATTCGCCGGACCCGGATGCCCTGCGTCTCATTCCGGAGGCGATGGCTCGTAAATACATCGCCATGCCGATGGCGATAGACACGAATATATTGCGTGTCGCCATGGCGAACCCGTCCGATATTCTGGCTCTGGAAGCTTTAGCCAGCTGGAGCCAGATGCGTATTGAGTCGGAGGCGGCATCGGCGGAAGAAATCCTGGAAGCTATCGACTTCAACTATAAAAATTATGAGGAAATTGAAAAACAAATTTCCAATATTACTTTAGCTGAAGATGTTAAATTAGATAAACAGCTTATTTCTGACTCTAATACCGAAGCTCCTGTCGCCCAGGCATTAACTCTTATCATTGATGAAGCGGTTAAAGCTAGAGCTTCTGACATCCACCTTCATCCCGGTGAAGATAAGCTGCGCGTACGCTACCGTATCGATGGGACGTTGCATGACATGTTTGCCCTGCCGCTGACGACTCTAACACAGCTTATCTCCAGAATTAAAATCATGGCTAACATGAATATCGCTGACCATCACCGTCCGCAGGACGGTCAATTCTCCATTAAAACCAAAGGCAGAATGATAGATATACGGGTAGCGATTATCGCTACTGTCTACGGGGAGATGGCGGTATTACGTCTTCTGGACAAATCACGGGCGACCTTAAATCTATCTGAACTCGGGTTTCTGCCGAATAGCTTGAATAAGTATGAAAATATGCTTAGGGTGCCTTATGGTGTCATACTGGTTAGCGGGCCCACTGGCGCCGGTAAAACGACCACGCTATACGCTTCTTTAAACTCCCTTGACCAGTCTGAACGTAATATTATTACCGTTGAAGACCCGGTTGAGTACCGATTTTCCAACATCAATCAAATACAGGTAAACGTACGTGCCGGCATCACCTTTGCCAGCGGCTTAAGGTCCATACTCCGCCTCGACCCCGATGTAATCTTAATCGGAGAAATCCGTGATGCCGAAACCGCCAACATCGCCATTCAGTCAGCGCTCACTGGCCACCTGGTACTGTCCTCCATTCATGCGAATGATTCCGTGGGCGTAGTTTTGCGTCTTCTAGACCTCGGTGTAGAGCCTTTCCTGGTATCATCCGCTCTTATCGGCGTGGTTGCCCAGCGTATGGTGCGCCGTGTGTGTCCGCACTGTGCGCGTCCGGTAAAAGCGTCTCCGGAAGAAATATTGGTCTATGCACAGGAAATGGGCGAAGAAAAAAGTGAATTTATCCATGGGGCAGGCTGTAAATCATGCGCCAGCAGCGGTTATCGGGGCAGGACCGGCATCTTTGAAATCCTTAACAACAGCGATAATATCAAGTCCTTACTGTCAAGAGGGGCCTCATCCAGCGAGTTGCGCGCCCAGGCGGTTAAAGAGGGTATGGTAACGCTGGTAAAAGACGGCATGGAGAAGGTGAAAAGGAATATTACCACTCCTGCAGAGATACTGCGCAACGCCTACTCCGTTGCCTAGAAGTATCAACCACCAGAGATAAAACGATAAAAAGCAGGGGAAGACTGAATGCTTTATCAATACATGGCCTGCAGCGAAGCAGGCAAGATTGTCAGGGGCAAGCTGACAGCCGCTAGCGAAGAAGCCATCGCCGAGATGCTCGGAGTGGCTGGCTACCGCCTGATTAATCTGCGCCCTTTTGTGCCTTTCTTGAGACTGGGAAAGCTGACGGCACAGTTATTCCCGGTTAAACCCAATGAAGTAATCATGCTTTTCCGCCAGATGGCTTTGTTGCTGGAGTCAGGGGTCAACATCGTTACCTCCCTTGAATTGATGCAGGAGCAGATTGCCAACCGTACTCTAAGGAAAGTAGTAGCGGAGGTTATTTCCGATATCAGGGCGGGCAATCAGCTTTCGGTAGCCATGAGCCGCCATCCGGAAGTATTCCCCATTCTGGCATGCCGCTCTTTGAGTATCGGTGAGCAGACCGGCAGCCTCGAAACGATGTTGCGGCAAGTCTCTGACTATATGGAAAAAGAAATCGTCACCAGAAAAGGCATTAAGGGAGCTTTGATGTACCCCGCCATAGCCCTGGTCGTTACCGCGGTTGTCGTCGGCATCCTGATGTTTTTTGTCATACCTGCTTTTGCCGGCTTTTACGCGGATTTAGGCGCGGAATTACCCAGTATTACTAAAATGATGTTGGATTTATCCGCTCTCCTGCGTGAGAATTATCTTATCATATTTTTGGTTATCTTAATCGCGATAGGAATGGCTTTTATCTATTTCCGGACGGCGGACGGTAAGTATAATCTTGATAAATTATTGCTTCGCGTGCCGCAGCTCGGCAGGGTGAAGCACCTTAACGAATTAGCCCGCTGCTCCCGCAGTATATCTCTTTTGTATACTGCCGGGCTGCCGCTTACGGAAATTATGCCGCTGGTTATCCAGGGATGCAGCAACCGCGTCATGACGCGCGCTTTAATTGACGTTCAGACAGATATGCTAAAAGGAGAGGGACTGGCCAAGCCGATGTCGAAAAACCGGCTGTTTTTACCGATGTTGGTCCAGATGGTGAAGGTCGGTGAAGAAACCGGCAACCTGGATGCTTCATTGCAGGCCGTGGCTCAAAACTATGAAGCTGAAGCTCAAGATAAAACCAAGTCCCTTATTGCCATGATTCAACCGACGATGACTATCGTTATCGCCGGTATCGTTGGGGTAATCGCATTATCCATGGTTTCTGCCATGTATTCAATGTACGGGCAGGCTTTTTAAGTTGTTGTTGATTAACGGATGCATTTATGAAAGGTTTTAAATTCAGTAAAGTCGGGCTGTTGATTCTCGCCGCAGGCGCATTTATTGTCGTGCTGGCGGGTCTCGGCATTACTCGTTATGGTCAAATATCGGAACAGGACACCCTTAGCGGTGAATTATCTTTATCTGAAATAAGATTGAATAATATGGATATAAATCCATATCAATTGCAGTTGGTTGAGCTTCAAGAGCAGCTTAAAGACAGTGAGAGCCAGCTGGAAGAAGCTAAAAGCAGGTTGATACAGACCGTTATTAGCGTTGATGTGACTGATAAATTTTATGAAGTAGCCAGCTATCACAACGTCATAATAGATAATTTAAGCACGACAAAAAATCAAACCTCAACATATGAGGATGTAACCTGCTTATTGATTACTATTAATGCCGCCGTCACCGGTGACCTATCCCATATCATCGATTTCATTGCCGGACTGAATGATAATTTCGATACGGGTTTTGTTCAATCAACCCAGATAGCTATTGAAGATGATACCGCTGAAGACGGTACCACCGCCAATATTATGATGGTTGTTTATACCTATGAAGGAAGTCAGTAATGGCAGGTAACACCGTTTCACTATATATAAATGACATCAGCATTCGTTTGATGGTCACGCGCGGCAAACGCATTACCAGGGTGGCGGAAGCGCCGCTGAATGCCAGCCTCGGTGAAATTGATACAAAAGAAAAAGAAACTGAACTGGCTGATAAAATAAAAAGCCTGTTAAAGTCTAACAAAATAAGCGCCAGGAAGGTAATCCTTGGTATAAGCGGACTTCATTGTCTGACGCGTCCGCTGATTCTACCGGAACTGCCGCGCACCATGCTCAAAGAGGCAATCACCAGAGAGGCGCAGCGGGTGTTGCCGGTTCCCATCGACCAGTTATACCTTTCATGGCAGATTGTTTCCGTGTCCGGAGGTAAAATCCACGCCTATATCGTAGCGCTGCCGCGCCAGATTGCGGATATGGTGATAAGGATTGTAAATCAGGCAGGCTGCAAACCGTACCTTATGGACATTAAGCCGCTGGCTCTGGCGAGGCTTTCTAGAGAATCAAATGCTCTGATTATCGATGTGCAGGCTAAAGAATTTGATATTATCATTGTTGTCGATGGCATACCCCAGCCGATACGTACGGTAGCTTTCCCGCATGAAAAACTAGCGCTGCTTGAAAAACTTGAAATAGTGAAAGATGACGTCAAACGTACCATTCAATTTTATAACAGTAACAGCACCGGTAATCCTATTCAGCCGAATACATCGATGCTGGTCTCGGGGGAATTAGCCGCCGCCCCGGAACTGTATGAGTCGTTAGCCAGTGAACTCGGTTTAAAAGCAGCCTTGCTTGCTTCGCCGTTAAAATGCGTTAAACAGCTTGATGCTTCGCATTACCTCGTCAATGTCGGCCTGGCGCTTAAAGAACTGCCCCAGGAAGCCGGACCGGTATTACCCAGTTTCAATACTCTGCCGGCGCCTTATCAGCCTAAACAGGTCTCTCTAAATCAGGTGTTGGCAGTGCCGGCGGTCGGGGTTGCTATAGCCATCATCGTGATGATGGTAATGACGGTACAGGAAACCACCGCAAATATCGACTCTCTTAATACCCAGGTAAAAAGCAACAATTTCACTCTGGAGAAAAAACAGGCGCAAAAGAAGGTGTTGCTCAAAAATATTTCGGGCCTGCAGGCGCAAATTGATATTGCCGATTCGCAGTATGCTGTATATTCTGATGCTTATATAAAATTGAACAAAACCGGCGACATCATGAATACCGATTTAAAAACGACGGTTTCTAACATTGTCGATGAACTGTCTCTGGTATCACTCGTTCACTCCAGCAGTCAGATAAGTATTGAAGGAACGGCTGCCAGTGAGGAGGCGGTTCTGGAATACGTAAGGAATCTTGATGCTACCGGCAGATTTGATGAAATTACCATCACCAATATCACCAGAGAAGAAAGTGAAGAAGAGACTATCACCTATACGTTTTCCTTGAGATGTTATTTAAAGGATGGCAGGCCATGACAGATTTAGTAAAGTTGCTCCAATTAGGCAAGCAAAAAGGCGCTTCTGATTTGCATGTTGTTGTAGCCAGGCCTCCGCTATACCGCATCCATGGCAGCCTGGTGCCGGCGGATGAAATGCCTGTATTGTCTCCGGAAGATATTGAGCAGGCATTAAAAGCTATCACTACGGAACAGGAAATGGCAGATTTTACCCGTAACCTTGAGCTTGACTTCGGTCGCACTGTACCGGAGGTGGGCAGGGTCCGTTTCAATGCCGCCAAACAGCGCGGCACCATCAGTCTGGTCGTCCGTTTGCTACCCTCGAGAATCCCGGCTCCGGACGAACTAGGCTTACCCCCGGTATGTAAAGAGCTTATCAGACGTCCCCGCGGCCTGGTTGTCATCAGCGGGCCTACCGGCAGCGGTAAATCCACCACTCTAGCCTCGATGATTGAATTTCTCAACAAGACCGAGAGCCGCCGCGTGGTGACGATTGAAGACCCCATCGAATATACCTATGAAAATAAAAAATGCACTATCACCCAGCGTGAACTTGGACATGATACGCTTTCTTTTGCCGAGGCGTTAAGACATGTCTTGAGGCAGGACCCGGATGTCATTCTCGTCGGTGAAATGCGCGACCTTGAAACAGCCTCGACGGCGCTTACCGTCGCCGAAACCGGCCACCTGGTACTGACCACCGGCCATGCTCCCAGCGCTTCGCAGGCTGTGGAGCGTATCGCTAATATGTTCCCCCCGCACGAACGTACTCTGGCGCAGACCCGTCTGGCTTCGCTGCTGCTCGGTATTCTCTGCCAGTCGCTTGTGCCCAAGGCTGACGGCTCGGGCAGAGTAGCTGCCATTGAAGTCATGCTGGCTAATTCGGCTATCAGGAACCTTATCAGGGATGGGAAAACCTTCCAGTTGCCTAATGCTATCCGTATGAGTACCCAGCAGGGTATGGAGCTGCTCGACCAGGCGCTGATAAGGCTTTATAGAAGCGGCGCTATCAAGCGGGAGCAGGTCTTTGATTTCTGTAATGACCGCGATGAAATAACACGCCTTACCGGCGAAAGAGAAGACACGAAAAGGAACGAGCAGGAACCAACCTTAACCACCCAGTTCAATTAGGGGAAATTCTAATATCTAATATCTAAATCCTAAACAATTTCAAAATACAAATATCAAAAAGACGTTTTGGACTTGGTCTTTTGAAACTTGGAATTTGTTTAGAGTTTAGAGTTTTCCTCTCCTTTTAGGTGCCCCCACCCCTGATTTGCTATAATTATATTGAAGGGGGGTCACGATGAAGAAAACCGGTGTATTTTACCACGATATCTGCGGCAAAGAAGCCTATTCCAGCCTGGCAATGGGCGTTGAAGACGGATTTTTGGGCATAGAAAAAGCTGGGCTTTTCTCTAATCCCAACGTTACTTTTTTTGAGTCCCGTCAGGCTCTTGAAGCGGAAATAGCCAGAATCCATACTCAAAGATGGATAGAAGAAGTAAAGCGTTCCCAGTGGTGGCGTGTCTCTCTCTATTCTATCGGCGGGGTGTTGGGAGCGACGGAGAAAGTACTGAAAGGGGAACTTGACAATGCGCTGGTGATTGCCGGCGTCGGCGGTCATCACGCTCACCGCGATAGCGCCTGGGGCGGCTGCTACTTTAGCGTCACCGGACTGGCTATTCCCCATGCCCGTGAACTCTTTAAATCCAGGCGATTTGCCATCGTGGATACTGATACTCATCATGCCGACGGCGTAAGAGATATCTTTAAGGATGATGATGACGTTTTACATATCTGCTTCTGCCATGATTACGGCTGGGAATATGAACCCGGCAGTCTTACCGCTAACGAGACTAAGCTTTGTTTTCCCCACGGCTCTTCTGATGCAACAGAAATAGCCAATGTGCTTAAAGAAGTTCCGGAAAGAGTCAAGAAGTTTAAGCCGGATATGCTTTTCTGGATTTGCGGCATGGATACGCATCAGGATAGCTACGGCACCCAGGCGCTTACGGAAAAAGCCTATCCCAGGCTGGCTGAAATTATCAAAGATACTGCCGAACAAGCCTGCGGTGGTAAGCTTATCGTAAAGACCTGCTGTAATGCCCCGCCCCACGCCACCTCTTATGCTTTACCGCGTATCGTAAACTGCCTGGCTGAACTTAATATATACCCCAACGAATAATCCTAACTGTCATTGCAAGCCCTCACGCTTTGCTCAGGGTAAACTCCCGCGTGGCAATCCGCATCATTGGTATCCATTAATCATGGAGATTGCCACGTCGCTGCGCTTCTCGCAATGACAGAGGGAATAAAAACCCCCTTAATCCCCCTTTTTCAAAGGGGGAAAGATTGGATTAAAGCAATAAAGACAAGGGTTTTTCCACATCATACTCTCCCTTTCGTAAAGGGAGAGCGAGAGAGGGATTTTGTTCTAAGACAACAAAAAGCCTGCCAGCGGTGTTTGGAGTAATTTGGCTGGCAGGCTTTATTCTTGTTTATATCATCTTTAATTTATTGGTCGGCGCTAGTCCTTAAACCATACCTGGGAGATCTGGCCGTCAACCGTAATGAGATAAGAACCAGCGACATTCCCAACACCACCGGCGACATAGTCGCCTACGTCATAAGTACCTGAAACGGTACATTCAGTGCCGGTGTAAGGTTTGGATGTCGCCTCGCCTGTATTGCCGAAGTTCGCTGCTGGTCCAGCAGAGCCTTGGCTTACGTTGCTACTGACCGCATCAGCCATGGCTGCTGTTAACGCCGTCATCACGTTGGCCAGCTCGGTTTCCGCAGCCTCTGATTTACCCTTGCCGATGAATTTACCGACGTTCGGCACGGCTACGGCTGCCAGCACCCCCAGAATGGCTACTACGACCAGTAGCTCAATCAGGGTGAAGCCCTTTTCCCCATAGCGGAAAGTCTTGAAGAACTTTTTCATTTGATTACCTCCATTTAACGTTAATAATTCTTTGCCCTAGTTCCAGCTTAGCATAACGATTTTTTTGTACAATCACATATAAGTCCCCCTTCTGAATAAGACGAAAGTAATAGACCCGGCCTAGTCCCTGGAAAACTGCTGTAAATTACCTGCCGGTTTTGCCTGTAGTTTGGGAAAAACTGATTGTGCTCTCCTGGTTTCCCGGAGATAACCCTTGTATTGATAGGGTGGTTGCCCGTACTGATAAATCAAAGGTATCCTGTTGACGCCGTGAGAAAAAACCGTCAAAATGTAATAGCGCTTAAAAGCGGCGGAAAGTATAAATCATCGACTATATGATTATTCAACTGGCAATTTTTTTCACTCTGGTTGGTATCGCTGTCGGCAGTTTCCTTAATGTTTGTATTGACCGCTTGCCTTTACGCAAGTCTCTGGTCTCTCCCCCTTCTCATTGTGATAGCTGCCAGCGCCAGTTAGGATTGCTGGATAATATTCCTATATTAAGCTACCTCTTTTTACGCGGTCGCTGCCGTTATTGCGGCGCCCATATCCCTGTTCGCGTGCTCCTTGTTGAGTTTGTTACCGGTCTTCTCTTTTTCCTGGCTTTCTGGCGCTACGGCTTGACCGCCCAGTTCGGCATTACCGCTTTCTGGTGTTGTGTTTTCCTGGTGATTATCTTTATCGACTGGGAACATAAGCTTATTTTAAATGTCATTACCTACCCGGCGGCGGTTATCGCCGTAGCTATTCTGGCAATCCATACTTACGTGCCGGGGACCAGCTTGATAGTGTCCCAGGCAACTCTCATCAACGGTCTAATCAGCGGTGCCGTGCTTTTTGTATTTTTCCTGCTGATTATTCTCTTAAGACCGGACGCGATGGGTATGGGTGATGCCAAGCTGGTGGCGCTTATCGGGCTTGTTAGCGGCTTCCCGCTGGTAGTCTTTTCTATGATGATAGGCATCGTCATCGGCGGTATTGTTGCCGTTATTCTGCTGTCCACCAAGAAAAAGGGGCGCAAAGACGTTATTCCTTATGGCGCTTTCCTGGGCATCGGCCCTATCGTAGCTCTGATATTTTCCCCCGATATTGTTAACTGGTATCTGGGTTTCTTCTAGCACCCTCATTTTGTGCTAAAATTATATTAAAGGGCTGGCCCATTTTTATGGACGAGCCCTATAGGTGTTTGGGAGATATGCCGGAATTAAGTAGATTATTACAGCTTATTGAGCCTGTGCCTGCCTACCGCCGCCTGCTGGGAATTTTAAAGCAGGGAAAAGCTGGCAGGATAGTCGTGCTTGATGCCGCCCGACCTTATTTAGTGGCAGCCTTGTATGAGAATCTTCAAATGCCCGTGCTTTTAATCACGGCGCAGCCGGAACATGCCAAAAAACTCCATGAGCAGCTTTCCAGCTGGAGCCGCTCTAAACAGATATATCTTTTTCCTGAACCTGATGTTCTGCCCTATGAGCGTTTGACCCCTGATACCACTACGGAGATAGAACGAATTCAGGTGCTTTCGGCGCTGGCAGGATGTAGCGATGGAGAAAATAATCTTGCCGCTCCCCTTGTCGTAGCTTCCGCCGCCGCTTTAATGTCCCGTACCACCGCCCGTAATGACTTTGTTGCCTCCCGCCGCGCCATTAAACTCGGCATGGCCATCGAGCCGTTCCGCTTGCTGGCTGATTTATCGGCTATGGGCTATCAACTGGAAAACATCGTAGAAGTCCCCGGCGCTATGAGCCACCGCGGCGGTATTATTGATGTGTATCCACCTACCCGCGAACTTCCCGTCCGCCTTGAGTTTTTCGGCGATTCTATTGATAGCATGCGCTCCTTCGACCCCGCTACCCAGCGCTCGATTGAAAATATCCCTTTGTTAGACATTAGTCCCGCCACCGAATTGCTGGCGCCGGGACGTATTGCTAAAACTTCGTTAGAAGACATTTTGAATAGCCTTGACCTTACCGGTTGCACCGCCGAGGTCAAACAGCAGTTCCAGCGTGATAAAGAGATTTTCCTCGGCGGTCAGCTGTCACGGGAGACGCAGTTCTATGCCCCTCTATTCGACGATGGTAAAATTCTCGACTATCTGCCTGCCGGCGCATTGATTGTGCTCGATGAGCCTTCTTCTATTGCGCAGTCCGCCGCCGAATTTGATGCCGAGGCTGCCCAGTTACGTTCGGAAAAACTGGAGCGTGGTGAGCTGCCCCGCAATTTCCCCACCCCTTATTTTATCTGGGATGAGCTTGAGCCGCTTATCAAGATTAAGCAAAACTTGAGTCTGGAGGCGTGGGGTATTGAGGAGGGAATGGATTTTATCTCCCCTCCCGGTTACGCCGGAAAACTCACTTCATTTATTACAAAAACCACGGAACTTCTTGGGCAGCAGAAACGTATCATCATCGTCAGCCATCAGGCAAACCGGCTTGCCGAGTTATTCGATGAAAAAGGAATTATCGTCGCGCCTACCGAGGCAGTCTCGCAGCTGCCCGAGCCCGGTAACATGGTGCTGGTGCAGGGGTCTCTTCCGGAAGGCTGGGTGATGGGCGGCGATACTTACCTTTTCACGGATGCTGAAATCTTCGGTTTCGTTAAGCAGCGCCGCCTCGTTAAAAAGCGCCCGGCGGCGCGCCATAAGCTTACCTTAGATTTTGTCCCTGACGATTACGTCGTCCACGTTGAGCACGGCATCGGCAAGTTCACCGGCGTTACCATGCTGAACACCACCGGCAGTGATAAGGAATACTTGGTGCTGCAGTATGCCGGTAACGATATCCTTTATGTCCCCACCGACCAGATAGACAGGGTCAGCCGCTATGTCGGCGCCGGCGATAGGACTCCTGTGCTTAGTCGACTCGGCACGCAGGAATGGGTCAGGACCCGCCAGAAAGCCAAAGAGGCGGCAGAGCTTTTAGCCCGCGACCTTTTGAATCTCTATGCCACCCGTGAGGTCGTGACCGGTTTCGCTTTCTCCCGCGATACCGTCTGGCAGCAGGAGTTGGAAGCCGCCTTTCCTTACGTTGAAACCCCTGACCAGCTTGAAGCCCAGCGGGACGTTAAAGAGGACATGGAAAAGCCCAAGCCTATGGACCGCCTTGTTTGCGGAGATGTCGGCTACGGCAAGACGGAGGTCGCCATCCGCGCCGCTTTCAAAGCTGTCATGGACGGCAGGCAGGTGGCGGTGCTCGTGCCTACCACCGTTCTCGCCCAGCAGCATTATGCCACCTTCTCTGAACGGCTGGAGGCTTTCCCTGTAAAAGTGGAGGTGTTAAGCCGTTTCCGGTCTGACCGTGAACAGCGTAACGTTATTGCCGGTCTCACGGACGGCACGGTGGATATCTGTATCGGCACCCATCGCCTCATTCAGAAAGACGTTATCTTTAAAAACCTCGGGCTTTTGATTATCGATGAAGAGCAGCGCTTCGGCGTCAATCATAAAGAGTACCTGAAAAAGATGCGCCGCGAGGTTGATGTGCTTACCTTGAGCGCCACCCCTATTCCCCGCACCCTCCACATGTCTTTAGTGGGCGTCAGGGATATGAGCACGATGGAGACCCCTCCGGAAGCCCGTCTCCCCGTCAAGACCTATGTCGCCGAATATAACGACCACCTCGTTAGAGAGGCTATTTTACGTGAGCTGGAGCGCAACGGCCAGGTATTTTTCGTCCATAACCGCGTCCAGAGTATCGCTATGATAGCGGAAAACTTAAGAAATCTGGTGCCGGAGGCGCAAGTCGCTGTCGGCCACGGTCAAATGCCGGAAGACGAACTGGAAAACGTGATGACCGCTTTCTCTCAAGGTAAGGTTGATATCCTTGTCTGCACCACCATCATCGAGTCAGGTCTGGATATGCCCAACGCTAATACCATCATTATCAATAAAGCGGATAAGTTCGGTCTCACCCAGCTTTACCAGCTGCGCGGCAGGGTAGGGCGCGGCGCCAACCTCGCTTACGCCTATTTCCTCTACGACGGCGGCAAGCGCCTGACCCCCGTAGCGCATAAACGGCTGCGCACTATCTATGAAGCCACGGAACTCGGCGCCGGTTTCGGTATTGCTATGAAAGACCTGGAAATCCGGGGCGCTGGCACTTTACTGGGACATAAGCAGAGCGGCCATATCACCGCCATCGGCTTTAGTTTATATACGCGGCTGCTTGCCGACGCTGTCGAGGAGCAAAAAGCTATCATGGCAGGGAAAGAAAAACCGCCGCCCCGTCTCCCTCCGCCCGCTATCGATTTGCCCCTCGACGCTTTTATTCCGGCAAGCTATGTCTCCGATGTCGATACCCGCTTAGAGCTTTACCGGACTTTAGGAAACATAGAATCTGCGGCTAAGCTGGATGATATCTTAAAAGAATACACCGACCGTTTTGGCGCTCCACCCCCGGAAGTGCATAATCTATTTTTTGCCTTAAAGATTAAAGACCTTGCCGCCAGAGCTGGCATTGAGTCCATCACCACCGAGGAGGGCAATATTGTCTTAAGGCGTTTCCAGGGGGTGCCTTTTGACGCCCAGAGGTTTATGCAGGCTCTAACCGACGGCGTGACAGTTGGGCGCACGCAAATAAGGATAGACTATAAGAAACAGGGGCAAGGGTGGCGGGTGGTATTGGAGAGGGTAATAAGAGGGTTATTGACATATTAAGAAAAACATAATATACTAAACTAGTAAACTAGTAAATTATTAGTATGAAAATAGCCAGAACAGAACGGTTCAGAAAAGCTTGGGTATTGCTAACGAGAAATGAAAAATCATTAGCAAGGAAAGCTATCTCTAATTTGGTTTCTGATATGCGTTATCCGGCTTTGAGAGTGAAGAAGTTAAAAGGTGTAAATAATATTTGGGAGGCTAGAGCAAGCCTTAATTTGAGAATAACATTCCAGATAGAAAGAGACCTCATTATTTTACGAAATATCGGACGCCATGATGAGACTATTAGTCGTCCATAGGAGTGAAACATGACCACGTATAGCAAAGTTACCAGACATGGACAAGTCACACTTCCGGCTTCAATTCGCCGGAAACTTGGCATTGAAGAAGGAGATATCGTTGAGATTATGGTTGAGGATGAAAGGGCTGTGCTACTACCCAAGAAAATAGTGGATAAAAGCCAGTCCTATTTCTGGACAAAAGAATGGCAGGAAGCTGAAAAAGAAGCAAGTGAAGATATAAAAGCCGGCAGGGTTAAAGCCTTTGATAACGTTGACGACCTAATAAAGGACTTAGGGGAATAGAGTTGACATAAGATGGTAGAATAAACTAATCGAGATATTTACCGAGGCAGTATGGATAAAACAGAAGTAGTACTTACATATATTGGTACTGTTTTAATTGCGATGGAATTTGTTAGGAAATTCACCGACTTACAAGCTTTCATGGGCTTGATAGTTGGTTGGCCTGTAGCACGATATTTTAGAGATAATGGTATACAATATTTGAAAACTGATTATAATGCACATAAATTAGTAACTTCATTACGCTTAATATGTAGCCTGATTCTTTCTATTATAACATTACCGTTAACTATTGCTTTTTATATCATTTGGTTTATTATTTTAGGCTTAAATTCGTTCCAGAATTTAATAAATAAACTATATTATGAGGGTAAACAAAAATATCGTTGGTTTTATCTAGCTAATATTAGTATTAATCTTTTTGCAAGAAAAACACGAAATCCTGAACAAATAATTAACGTAAAAGAAAAACAGGTAATGAAAGAAATCGAGAAAAGGGATCTCCCAATTCTTCCATTGATGGGTATTATTCTAATAACCATAGCATTCATTATGTATTTTATATAGAGTAATCAAATTTTTCCCTCCTCCCCCTATGCTATAATGTACTTAACAGTGAGGTGCGGATATGCTGGTTAAAATAGAAACCTATTTCGATGGCGAGTTCTGGTGCGCCCGCGGTATCGGAGAAGATATCTTTACCCAGGGCAAAACACTGGATGAACTGCATAAGAATATTCAAGAAGCTGTAGCCGCTCATTTTGGTGATATAGATGAGCCGATTCTCCCCATGTTTAGTATTTAGAACTTAGGATTTAGAGCTTCTCCCCCTTTCCTATGTACTAACAACTGTTAACTGTAAACTGTCTACTCCCCGTCCCCCTCCACCATTGACTAACTTTCGTACTTGATGTACGTTATTATATATAGAAATACTTGTGAGGTTAAGAGAGATGCTCAAGAAGGTTTTGGTGATAGCTGTCTTACTGTCTATAGTTGGTCTCCTCGGCTGCACCACGGTT
>Ga0154794_1120_pt8 | contig 18580 bp, 20 predicted proteins | sample Rifle2008BG16ft_FD_105802 | JGI IMG/M metagenome (GOLD analysis project Ga0154794, IMG submission 105802) | Chloroflexi bacterium RBG_16_50_11
TCGGGCCGCACCGTGTCCAGCGCCTGGTTGAATCCATCGAGCGCGGTTGGGGAGACAAGGTCTACCCGCATCAGCATACCTTCCAATCCGGCTAGAGCCAGGAAAAGCAATCCGACAACCGCGAATCTTAAAGTCCATTTTTCCACGAAACCTAAATTTGCCATCTTCCTTCTCTCCTCTACATCTCAATTTCTATAGCGCCCTGGATAAACATCTCTGGATGTCTCGGGCCGGAATATTCCGTGGAGCGGATATCATACCGCCCCGGCGCTTCGAACTTCCAGAGGAACTGGTTCTCGTGGCCCGGTATCACCTGCATCTGGAACACGAGTTTTCCGTCAGGCTGAAAAACCCCGAAACCATAGGTGACATCACGGGAGGTGGCAATGAATTCCACGTATTCACCCACCTTAGCCTGAATGCCTGTTGCCGGAAGATTTATTTCGTAATCCCCGAACTCAACCGCAAAGCTTTTATCCGGTTCTGGATTAGACCAAAGCCGCCATTCCTGCCAGGGTATTAAGGGCGAAAGCGTAAATGCGTTAAAGGCGATAGCGATAAGAATCAGAATGCCCAGCCAGATTTTCTCTTTCCTCTCCATGCTAGTCACCTCGCTTTCTAACTTTGAGAATAAAGAAAATCATGAAGAGTAGAATGCCTCCGAATATAACAGCGTAAAGAATCCTGATAACTTCTTGCACCGTCATTTGCCGCATCCTCCTGGTTTTCTTAATTTGCTCCGTTTAATTAAAAGGCTTTTGCCTAAACTTATCCGCCTTATCCAACTTCATCTCTAATATAGACGATGAATATTTTACCGGAGTGCCCGTTTGTTTTTCTCCTTATGCCTGTAGTTTTCGTGCCGATTATTTTACCAAGTGCTTTATTGGTATTCAATCGTATTTCAAAGTTCTGAAAGATAAATTTGCCTGGCCAGCTTTTTGCCGGCGTCGGTCAGGAACAGTTTGTTTATTACGCCTCCCAATCTGGTCTTATCCCGCACGTCATATTCATCTTTCAGATTAACGAGCCAGTCCGCATCATACAATATCCTGAAATTACAGGTTTTTATCTTGCCCGGGCTGTGATGGTGGGCGATAATGTCACAGACCTCCTCCACCTGCTCCCGGGTAAAATTAAGCCCGCTCATTATCTGGCGGGCGATGGGTGGACCTTCTATCTCCTGATAATAGCCGCTGGTGCTGGCGTATTTCCTCTCCGCTTCATGAATCCCGATGTCATGCAGCAGCGCTGCCGCAATCACTACTGTTTTGTTTCCCCCTTCTTTCGCCAGCAGCGACTTGGCATAATCGGTTACCCGGTGGGCATGTTCGATTCTCCGGGCATCCGCGCCGAAGTATGTTTCCATAGCTTTTACCAAGGCAAACTCGGCAGTATTCAAGACACGCACCACCTTAAAAGAAATAATGAAACATCAAGTCCAGCCGCCCGTGCTTTACCAGATAAAAACCGGAGAATTTCATAACTTCCCGAATCCGTTCCCGGTAACCCGGGGCATAGCAGTGAGTCTGGCATTTTTTGCACATCGGTTTGGGGTCATAAGGACACATAATTAGCTTTACAGCGCTATGGTTTAACAGCTTGGCGCAATCTGCGCAAAGACGCAGCCCGCCGCCTGCAATCCCGCCATAAAAAAATCCATCTTTTGACGGGAAGAAATCCTTGGTTTGCCTCTGGTGCTTTTCCCGGCAAAAGATGGAAATGAAGTTACTCAAGACCTTAAGGTCTTTTTGCTTTTTAGCGTTTAATCTGTCAAGTAGCTTGGCCAAGTCCGTTCCTTGATAGATAGTAATATAACTAAACGCCTTCCTCCCGGAAAGCGGTTAGCGTTTCGAGTGTTTGCCTCTTTACGTTTTTAAGTCTTGTCCCTAGCTTTCAGGGCGTTAGAGCCTGATATCTATTTCTTTATAGCCACTCTTCAGAGAGGATATCTCCCTGTATTCCCACCACCACGGCTTTAATCGGCACTTTTCTCTGGGCTTGACGGCTGGCTTCCTGGGCGAGGTTCAATAGACCGCGGCAGCAGGGGACCTGCATTATCATTATCGTCAGGGTATTTATTTTAGCGTTATCCAGCCAGGACTTTATTTTCTCGATATATTCCTCCTGCCCCTCATCCAGCTTGGGACAGGCGATGGCGATGGATTTGCCTTTGAGATAGTCCGGGTGAAAGCTGCCGAGAGCATAACCCACGCAATCGGCGGTCAGTAGCACATCCGTCCCCTGGAAATACGGCGCTACTGGCGAGACAAGGTGCAGTTGTATCGGCCACTGCTGTAGCTGGGACTTAACCTTGCCCGGCGCTTCCTCAACTGCAGTGGCGGTTTTTCTCAAATCCTGCATTTTGGAACCGGGACAACCACTATTATCGTTCATTTTGTGCCTCCTTAGACGTAAATTTCTTTTCCAGCTTGCTGATGAATTCCTCGTACTTCGGCGTCGCGCTGCCGAGCTCCTCATCCGTTCCCTGGAATTGTGAAAACAAATTACCCACCTGATGCGTGGTGAGATTCCTGTCCATCCAGCGGTACAGCACCTCATCCTCTTTTTTGATGTGCTCGGTAAGAAGGTCAGCATAAGCCTTTAAATTGGCGGCTATGATTTCTTTATCTCGCCTCTCTAGCGCCGCCAGCATTTCTCTGACCCGCGCCCGGGCATTCTCATGGTCGGCGAGTATGATTTTAATAATTTCCAGGTTTTCATCGAAATATTTAAAGAGAATCGCCTCTTCTTTGGCGTGATGGTATTTATCGGCGTAAGACCGGATGAAATCGATAGCTTCCCTTATCAGCTCCCGGCCGGATTCCGTGGATACGTCGAGCCCCCCGATAAATGCGGGTATGACAGCCACCCATCTTTTTATCAGCCGGTGCTCATCGACCAGCTTTTTCATCGGCGGTGAATAGCCTCCCCCGGCCGGTGGCCTCGTTTTCCTTTGGCTAGCTGGTACCGCTACCTCGCGGCCGGGGAAGATTATCCGGGCCATTCCTGACATTAATACCGCCTCATCTTCCGGAGAGAGCGCATGAATCTGCACAATATCTTTAAAAAGGCAGGTGCCGAGGCCACAAGACACGCAGCCTATATTGTAGCTATTTAAAACATCAGCTACCGCGGGAAACTCCCGTATTATGTCTTTGATGTTTTTGTTTGTATAATCCGTTAGCGTTAATTCCAGTTGCTGTGTCATTTTCTCTGCCTTCTCCAAAACCGGCAATCGTTCATTTAAAGCTTTTTCCCGCACTTCATGCCGGCAATAAGGAACTGTACTTGCCCGCTTTCAATATCATGTATCTTAAAGCCAGGTTGCTGGCCAGTATACAAAGCGCATTAATTACCATCGGTACGTGCGACCCGGAATCTGACACGGCGACGATAATCCCGGGAATGACCACTCCCGAAAAAACAACTACCGTCCAGAAAAACCACGCCAGTTTTCCGCTGAAAATTTCCCTCGCCGAGTTTCTGGCGGTGTCACTATGATAGGTAGATATCCACAGGTAAAAAGCGATGACCACGGTATAAGAGATTAGCAGGGCTATCGTTAGACGGCGCACCGCCTCGAAGTTGCTAGCGCCGGTGAAGCAGCTGATGGCAAGAAGTATCGCCGACCCTCCCGCAAATCCGGTAATGATGAAGAGCACCGGCATCATGGCCGAGCTCCAGAACTTAATCCCGCTCACATAGCTCAACACAAAGCCGCTGTAAGTCACCACCCCGAAAGCGGCTATGCCCGATACTACTGAAAGGACATTCTCCCAATTCGTCCCGGGCGTCCAATAATGTAAGGCCATGTGAACGGCCGCCGCACCGATAAACAGAATCACGAAGATAAACCCGCGGGATATCCAGGATGAGTTGGGGCGTAAAGCGATTCTCCACACGATGGCTTTCCTGCCCAGGTGCGCTACATCGAAAATACCCATGCTCAAGGCAAACAGCCAGCCGATAAACATGCCCAGCAGGTTATCGAAATACAATGAAATAAGGTACAGCCCCCCTGCCACGCCGCCGCAGAAAAAAGCAAACGCTATCAGCGCCCCTTTTCCCTCCGCCCAGTCTCTGGAGGGCGTATCCTTTACCATGAAGTCCCATGGTTTAGCTTGCATCTTGACACTCCTAATATGAAATTCCCGCTGTTTAGTCAGCGAATGCTATAAGGTCGCCGGCGGATTCGGTATCTGACTGGGACAGGCTGCCGGCATCCAGATTCAGTCCCCGCAATATTTCGGACACGATATCCGCATTATTCAGCGTATAAAAATGGAGGTAGCGTACACCGTTTTCTATGAGGTCTTGGCATTGCTCGATGGCGAAGTTTATGCCTATCTTCACCTCATCTTGTTTGGATGTTGCCCTTTCCATGCGCACTATCAGGTCTTTTGGCAGGGTAGCGCCGCACAATCCGCTGAATCTCTTTATCTTTTCTATATCCGTAACCGGCATGATGCCGGGGATAACGGGTATGCGTATTCCGGCCTGTTCCGCCCTCTCCATGAACTGATAGAAATAGCGGTTATCGAAGAACATCTGGGTAATAGCAAAGTCCGCCCCGGCGTCTATCTTTTCTTTAGTGTAGGCTATGTCCTTTTCAAGACTGGGTGATTCCGAATGACCTTCCGGGTATACCGCCACCCCGATGGAAAAAACGTTAAAAGATTTCACAATTTCAATTAGATTTCTCGCGTGGCAACGCCCGTTATGGCCGGGGGTAATCACCATTCCCTGCGGCGGGTCTCCTCTCAAAGCGAGGATATTCTCCACACCCATTTCACGATAGTCACGCAAAATACCTCTAAGCTCATCCTCGACCTGCCCGATACAAGTGAGGTGGGGCATTAGCGTTAGTGATGTTTCTTCGTGAATGCGCTTTACCACTTCTCTCGTCGTTTTGCTGGTCCCGCCGCCGGCGCCATAGGTAACGGAGACGAATGTAGGGAAGAAAGATTCCAACCGGCAAGCCACGCCGAATAGCCTGTTTTCATCGGCTTTTGTTTTAGGTGGGAAAAACTCGAAAGACAGGCTGTGCCCTGTTTGTTTGATAGCATCACTAATTTTCAATTTTTCTCGCTCCTCCTCGTTTCTATCTCCATCCTAGCAACGCGCCGTATGACTGTATACGACTTTTGTCGGAAAATACATTGGGTCTTTTTCTGCCGGGCAGTTCATAGCACACGGATATGACCGCGCTTCAACTGGAGATGGGGATGGAGAACCTTCAACAGACGTTCGGGTAAGCTCACGCTAGAGCTTAGGGTGAGCATGGCCATAAAGTATAAGCGGGTGGGGAGTTCGACTCTACTTGGTCTCTACCAGAAAAACGCTTCTAAATCGTTATGTCAATATTTTCTTTCGAGGTCACACGCTCTACATAGCATACCCATTCCCCTCAATATAGGTATACCTAAAGTGAAACAGTGATGCCCATGTTTGTGCAATGGTAATTTAACAAAAGGCTAAGTCAGGATGGGAGCAGAATTGCTCTCCCATTACTTATTATCCTTGAAAAAGTCCTAAAGTAACGTAGATATATGATTGGAGATGTCTTATAATATATGACAAATGACAAAAGTTCCACTTTTATATTAACGGAAAGGCGGTGATTCCTATCCCTAAAAAAATATTAATCGTCGAGGATGACCCCAGCTTCTCCAGAGCCATAAACTACATCGTACAAAAGGAAGGCTACGATGTAATCACCGCCTCCAACGGCATGACGGGTTTGAGGATGGCAAAAGAAGAAAAACCCGACCTTTTGATTCTGGATGTTATGCTGCCCGGGCTGGATGGTTTTGAAATATGCAATCGATTGCGTCAAGACCCCCAGACTGCCAAGTTGCCAATAATAATGCTCTCCGCCAAGGGGCAGGAGGCTGATAAAGCCACCGGGTTAAAGGTTGGCGCAAACGAATATCTTACCAAGCCCATAGACCGGACGCTGCTGTTAGAAAAGATAACGTCTTTACTGGGCAAATAACCATTTAACTTACCGCTGCTGGATTTAGTCACCTAGAAATAGCGGTTTTACTTACCAGGATATTATCTATAGCTTCATACAGCTTGTTGAAATCGCCGGATTTCGGCACATATTCAGTGGCTCCCACCGATAAAGCTTTAACTCTGCCCCCGTCAATTTCAATTCCTGTCACCAGCACAATGCGGATATTAGCTGTCTCCGGATTGGCCTTAAGAGTCTTAATTACTTCATACCCGTCCATATTAGGCATGATAATATCCAGCACGATACAGTCCGGGCGGTGGCTTTCGACCATCTCCAGGGCTTGCTTGCCATCATAAGCAACATATGTGGAGTAGCCCCGGTGCTCCAGGTGATATTTAACCGATTTGACCAGAGATTTATCATCATCGACAACCAATACCGTCTTTTTTGTTCCTATCAGCAGCCGGTTTATTCTGGCAACAAGCTCCTCGTTATCAAAGGGCTTCGTCATGCAATCATTCGCCCCGAGCTTATAAGCCTTATCTTTATCTTCTATTACGGAAAGAATCAGTATAGGTATATCTTTAGTTTCTTCATCATTTTTCAACAGGGTGGTGACATCGAAGCCATTGATATCGGGCATTTGTATGTCCAGGGTTATCAGGTCAGGGCAGCGTTCTCTCGCCATCTGTAAAGCTTCCTTGCCGTTGGCAGCTACTATCACGCTATATCCTTTTTTGGTTAGCTCATGGTTCAGGAAGTGACGGATGTTTTCTTCATCGTCCACGACCAAAATCAATTTACCTTTCTGAACCACTTCCACCGGCTTCTCTTTTACTTCCGGCAGCGGTGCTTTTACTTCTGCCGGCGGCACAATGGGTAAGGAGAATGAGAAAACGCTGCCTTTACCCAATTCACTCTCCACCCAGATTTTACCGCCATAGTGCTCCACTATCTCTTTACAGATGGGCAAACCCAGTCCGGTTCCTTTGGGCTTATCCGTCAAGGTGTCCCCCACCTGTTTAAACTTCTCGAACACCAAAGCGTGGTTTTCCGGGGCAATGCCGATGCCCGTATCAGCGATACTGACAACCATTGTATCGGAACCGCCGTTGGACCCGTTTGCCGCCACCGCTTTTACACCCACGGTAATTTTACCTTCCGCAGGCGTAAACTTGATGGAATTGCTAAGCAGGTTAGTGACTACCTGTACCAGCCTGTCCCGGTCGCAGGAAACAACCGGCAGGTTTTTAGGCGCATTAAATTCAACCGTTAAATTCTTCTCTTTGGCCAGAGCCTGGGTAATATTTATTGCATTCTGCACAATCGGAACCATTGATTGTTCCTTGTTTTCCCACTGCATCCGCCCGGCTTCAATCTTGGAGAGGTCGAGAAAATCATTGATTAATTTGGTCAGGCGGTCGCTTTCCTGGTTGATAATGTTCAGGAACTCCCTTTGTGTCTCTTTATCTTCATCGTAGGTCAATAGTATCTCGGCAAAACTCTTGATTGAAGTAAGCGGCGTACGCAGCTCATGGGATACCGTGGAAAGGAAGGAGTCTTTCATTTTATCAAGTTCCCGCAGCTTTTCATTGGCGGCTTGTACTTCCTCCATATGCCGTTCAAGCTGCTGCTCCATCCGTTTGCGGTCGGTTATATCTATTGCCATAACGATGAGGCACGGCTCACTTCCGATACTGATTTTCTCGGCGGAGAAAAGCCAGGTGCGTATCTCGCCGGACTTAATGCGGAAGTCAAACTCTTCCCCATTAACAGCACCCTTTTCCTTCAGTATCTTTAACATACGGTCGCGGTCTTGAGCGTTCGCCCACAGCCCCAATTCATTTGTGCGGCGGCTGGTCACCTCCTCACGGGTATAACCGGTAACACGGGCAAAACTGTCATTCACTTCAATAAATTTACCGTCCTTCATGGTAGTTATGGAAATCATAGCCGGACTGCCGCGGAAAGCTTTGGAGAACTTATCCTCCGATTCTTTTAACGCTATTTCGTCCCGCTTTGATTCAGTTATATCAATAAAATTCCCCAAGGATGCCCGCTTACCCTTAAAGATAATAGAGGTAGTAGTCTCTACTCCCCAGCGAATTCCACCATCCCGGGTTATAACCCTGAACTCACAAGGAGAAAGTGTATTGCCCTTCAACATCTCTATGGCGTGGTTCCTGACTCTCTCCCTATCTTCAGGATGAACCATTTCCAGAGGATTCATATTTAACAGTTCATCGACGCTATAACCGGAGACTCTCTGAAACTGGGGATTCACAAAGGAAAAACGACCGCCCTGAACAATATAAACGCCGGACGGCGAACTCTTGGCTAATGTATCATAGAGTTCCTGCGCTTCTCTTGAGGCGGCTTCGGCACGCTTCCGTTCGTTGATTTCCTCGTTCAGCCGTTCTACGGAGGTCATACTGGTACTCAAGTTGTTTGTCATCCGGTCAAAAGCTCGCGACAGCTGGCCGATTTCGTCCCTGGCTTCGGTACCGACTTTATAAGCAAAGTTGCCTTGTGCAATCATCTCGGTCCCTTTGTGCAGGGCATGCAGCGGATGTACGATTGATCTCGTGATAAAAATAGACCCCACCATAGCGAATAGTACCATTACACTGATACCGATAATAAGAGACCGCAGGCTGCTGGAATAGGTGTTATTGAAATCTGTTTGAGCTTGGGTGATTTCTTCTGAATAAAGAGCTTTCCTTTCGGTTACCTCTTGCTGCAAGGCGATTAGTGCCGGCATGGCTACAGTTTGGTTATTCTCCACCAACTCAATTTGGGATACTCCGCTATCTTTTTGTTTTATCAACGATTCAATAGCGAAATTATAATCTTTTATTTTAGTCGCCATGACTATATCTGCCGCCAACTGCTCCGGACTCGGAGACGTTGTAGAAAAATACCGTATCTCAATATTATGTAGATAGGTTAAATAGCTTAAGGCAGCATCTTTAGCCCCGGTATCATCAAAAAGGATATACGTCATGGTTTCCTGGTAGGCTTTATTGGCGTTGGTTTCTACATCCTTCATAGCCAGTAATCCATAAGAGACAATATTTTCAACGGCAGTGAACTGGCTTTTCAGGTTTCTGAAATTCGTTCCCGCGAGAAAACCAATAAAACACAAAAGGAGTACAATAATCGAGAATCCCAATGTGAGTTTCATTCTAACGTTCATTTTTCTCCTTGAGCTTACCGGTTTCTCCCCGCATGTCACTTTGCCTGGTTTGGACCATCCGATAAGATATGCTCCATTGTTTCCACTATGAATATATAACTATCCCAGCAGCTCCTTGACTCTCCCCACGACCCCTATGGGACTGAATGGTTTGGTCATAAACTCATTAGCACCAACGTTCAAAGCTTTTTCCCTATCCGTTTCCTGCCCCTTCGCCGAGAGCATGACAATATGGATATCACTCATAGCTGAATCGCTCTTTAGCTCCTGGCACACTTCATACCCGTTCTTCTTTGGCATCATCACGTCAAGAAACATAAGGCTCGGCTTCAATTCGCGCGCCTTAGTTAACGCTTCCTCGCCATTCATGGCCGAGGATACATCGTAGCCTTCCTTCTTTAAGACGAATGTCAGTGTTCTGACGACATTAGGCTCATCATCTACTACGAGTATTCTTTTATCGGGCATTGCCGCTGTCTCCTTTCCTTGAGTATCCGTCTTAAAAAGACTTCTTCTTTTTTATGAATTGACTCCCGTAATGGAATTTATGGATTTATCCAACCTGTCTATTTCTTCCTGGGTAAAAAGCCTCCAGCCGCGGCTATCGCGGCGCTCAACGCCGGTAAGAATTCCCTTCTGGAGCCAGCGGTACAATGTATTCCTGCTTATGCCGATAGACCGGAAAGCTTCCGCGGTCCTGTAATAGGTACAGCCATCAATTACTATAGGCATCCCAAATCATTCCTCTATTTACCTGGGTATACCTGAATATACCTTAATAAACTCACATTGGAGCTACAAAATTTAAGGAAATCCTCACAAAAACAACACAATCCGTTCAATAGAAGAATTATGAAACAAAGGTGTCATATCCGCAGCATAAAAGTAAAATGAAATAAATAAGAGCTAGATTCTCAAAGCTCTAGCCCTTATATCTTTATAAATTCTGGAGGCGTAAGTATCAGGGTTTACTATTTGTACGCCGTAGCAGGGTTAGCTTCCAGTGTCTCATCAGCGGCAGGAGACAGCTTCCGCTGAACGCTCTTTTCAACCATCTTCCTGTTGATAGCCGTCCCCAGGGCTACCCAGATGAGTAACGGCATCAATACCCCGGTCAGCAATGCCAGGATAACCTTTCCCATCCCCTTTACCACTCTTTTTGTCCTTTCCATTTGAGCACCCCCTTTTCTCTCATTCCCTATCATCCCCTCCACACTTTCATCATATCACGCAAGCTGCAGACGAACATCCGCAACAATACCTGTTTTTCACCGTATATAAATCCTGTTAATTTTTATTACAAACACGGAGGATTACCTGCTCAAAACTGCAAGAATTACGTATTTATGCTTACATATTGAATTACCCAATCAACCAAGTTATAATTGGCTCTAAAAGAGCAAGAAACTTTTACAGGACAATAATGGGTAAGCGGACAACCAACTTTAAAAAGATACTGGGTATACTGGGAAGCCCCAATGCCTTTAGCTATTATGCTTTATTCCTGATGTGGGCAGTATTTACCCTGTTTTACTATTTTGGAGAAATAGTTGAATACGCCAACTGGGAAGCCCTGCGCTGGCAATTTCTCTACAGCGTACATGATGTGCATCGCCTGTTATTTCTGGCTCCCATTATTTATGCTGCCTATGTATTCGGCATTAAGGCTACTATTATACTTACGATTCTTTCCGTAGTGACATTTTTACCCCGCGCGCTTTTCATATCACCCTATCCCGACCCTTTAGCGAGAATGCTTATCTTCTCCGTGATGGCCGGAATCATGGGTTACCTTACAGCAGCTATCCGCCGGGAGATTAAAAACCGAACCCGCCTTGAAGCTCTTTTAACCAGCGAGCGAGATAAAATGTTCGGAATACTGGAAAGAATGCAGGACGGCGTGCTCATCGCTTCCCCCGATTATAAAATAAGGTACATGAACGCTAGTGCCAGAAGAGACTTTGGCGAGGGTATCGGCGCCTATTGTTATCAAATCTTGCAGAGACACGATGCACCTTGCGGTCAATCATGCAAACTGCCAATCGTTATCAGCGGTAAAATCCAGAGATGGGAATACAAATGCCCGGATGGCAGGACATATGAAGTCCTGGCCTCACCTTATAGAGATACCGATGGTGTAATCTGCCAACTCGCTACGTTCAGGAACACCTCTAAGCGTAAAGAAGGTTCAGAAAATTCGGAGGGTGCCACGGGCTGAAGCATAAATTTAATCTGACTGTCTCCCGCAATGTTTAGTCCGGTTGCGTATTTGCAGCTATGATTCTAGATAATAGCGGAATCACAAGGTGACAATCACATGGATGCTACGCGTATATTAGTGATTGTCCTGTTAATTATCCTCCATTATGTACTGGCGGGGATGCTGCTGGATGATATTTCAAAGAGAAAACGAGTATTGGGTGGAAAGAAAATTCCATGGGTTATCGCTATATTATGTGTAATATTCGTTGGTTCTCTCTTGTATTTACTGTGTCATCCTAAGATTTTCTACGATAGTGATAGTGACAACGAACAACAGCAATAAAAGAAACAGTATTTAAAAACCTAAGGGGAGCTAAAGTGCTTCTCCTTTTAATATCATTCTTGTCAAAAATTTATTTGACAAGAAAAAGAAAGTAGAATACTATACTTAGGATACCAAATTTCTAAGACATACCTGAAAGTACTTAATTTTCAAAAACAACCCGAATCAACAGTATACGTGTGTTCTTATAACTTAATTATTGAATCTGGCTAAATAATGAAAGGGGGTAAAAATGATTGAAAAAGAAAAGTTGGTAAAAATAGCCGGGGCAAGTAACGTAAGTTATGACCGTGCGACACTGGATACATATTCCAGTGACATTAGCTTCGTTAACGCCATCAGGCCGGTCTGTGTGGTAAAACCTACCAAAGCCGATGCCGTACAGAAAATCATCAAACTGGCGAACGAAACTCTCACGCCGCTCATCCCGGTCAGTTCAGGACCTCCCCATTTCCGCGGCGATACGGTTCCCGGCAACGGTGGGGCTGTTATCGTAGATTTAAGCAAAATGAAAAAGATTATCAATGTCGACCGGGCGCGCCGGGTTGCGATGATCGAGCCGGGTGTGACCTTCGGTGAACTCATACCGGCGGCGGAAAAAGAGGGCATCAGACTCAATATGCCCCTCCTGCCGAGGAAATCTAAGGCTGTTATCGGCAGTTTACTGGAGAGAGAACCGGTTATCATGCCCAAGTATCAATGGGATATCTCCGACCCGCTGGCGTGCGTTGAGGTAATATTTGGAAGTGGTGATGAGTTTAGGACCGGGCAGGCAGCAGGGCCGGGCACGGTAGAAGAGCAGTGGAAGGTCGGGGGTGTGCAAAAAGCGCCGTACGGGCCCGGTGTCGCTTCCTGGCACAGGCTTATCCAGGGGGCACAGGGGACGATGGGCATCGTAACATGGGCATCGATGAGATGTGAACTGTTCCCCAGTCTTGAAGAGCCTTTCATCGTCGGTTCCTCCAAATTCGATTCACTGCTCGAGCTGGCATCCTGGCTGGTAAGACTTAGAATCGCCAACGAATGCTTTATTCTCAATAACACCAACCTGGCGGCTATCTTCGCGAAGAAGTGGCCGAAGGACTACCAGAGCCTTAAGGATACCCTACCCGCGTGGACCCTTTTCTACAATGTAGCCGGGTACGAGTTCTTCCCGGAGGAGAGGATAAGCTCTCACATTAAGAACATCACCGATATCACCCAGCGGCTGGGAGTGGAACCGGTAAAATCAGCCGGCGGCATTTCCGCTAATGAAATATTGAAAACAGTCCAGCAGCCTTCCGCAGAGCCCTACTGGAAGCTACGCAATAAAGGGGCCTGCGAGGATATATTCTTCCTGACCATCAATGATAAACTCGGCAGCCTTGTCGATACCATGTACGGCCTGGCAGAAAAAGCCGGCTACCCCATTTCAGACATGGGCGTGTACATCCAGCCGGTTGTACAGGGCACCGGAGTTCACTGTGAGTTCAACCTGTTTTATGACCCCGATAACCAGAGTGAGGCAAACCGGGTCAAGGACCTGTCTACTTCAGCCGTCAAGAAATTGATGGCAAACGGCGCTTTCTTCTCAAGACCCTACGGTGAAAATGCAGGCCTGGTTATCAATAGAGACGCGGCCAGCGCCGCTGTTTTGAACAAGCTTAAGAAGATGTTTGACCCTAACCATATCATGAACCCCGGGAAAGCGGGTTTTTAACAATTATTAAATGAATATTAGGAGGCTGCAAATATGAGTCTGGAACAATACGCGGGTGATATGGCGATGTGCTGCCGGTGTTCAGCCTGTAAATTTATACCCATGCAAAAAGTGAAGGGAGCCGAGTTTTCCTACGCATGCCCCAGCATCTCGAGATATAATTTTCACGCCTATTCCGGCGGCGGCAGAGTAAATATCGGTTCGGAGATGTTGAAGAGCGGTATGAAATACACGGACAAGCTCCTTCATGTCGTTTACAATTGCCAGATGTGCGGCGCCTGTGATACTTCCTGCAAGTACGCCATGGATATGGAAGTCCTGGAACCCATTAATGAATTCAGGATAAGGTGTGTCGAGGATGGTAAGACCAATCCCGCCCTGGTAAAAGTAATCGCCAGTTTGAGGAAAAAGGGCACCATGCTCACGGACGCCACCGGCAAGCGCGGCGCGTGGGCAGAAGGCCTCGGACTGAAAGACGCCACCAAAGAAAAGGTGGATGTCCTTTATCACGTGGGCTGCCTAACCAGCTACGATAAGAACATGCAGAAGCTGGCCAGAGCCACAGCGAAGATACTGCAGAAAGCCGGCATTAACTTCGGCATCGCCGGAGACGCCGAGACCTGCTGCGGCGGCCGGGCTTACCAGATGGGCTATAAAGACGATTTCCTCGCCCAGGCAAAAAAGAACATGGCCATGGTTAAAAAAGCCGGCGCCAAAACCGTGGTCACCGGCTGCGCCGACGGCTACCAGGCCTTCAAGGTGCTCTACGATAAGTTCAACCTCAAGGGCAACCTCGAAGTGCTGCACATTTCCGAATACATCGAAAGATTGATAAAAGCCGGCAAACTCAAGCTGAAGAAGAAAGTCGACCTTTCGGTCACTTATCATGACCCGTGCCGCCTCGGCAGACTGGGCGAGCCGTGGATACACTGGTCAGGGAAAAAGATTCCCGGCGATAGGTTTGTCTTCGACCCGCCGAAGCCCTACCGGCGCGGTGCCAAAGGCGTCTACGAACCACCGCGGGATGTTCTGAAGAGTATTCCCGGTATTAAATTCACGGAAATGACCAGGATTAAAGAATATTCCTGGTGCTGCGGGGCCGGCGGCGGCGTCAGTGAGTCCAACCCCGGATTTGCTAAATGGACCGCCCAGAAGAGAATCGATGAAGCTGTGTCTACCGGCGCCGAGGCTATTGTTACCGCCTGTCCCTGGTGTGAGAAGACCTTCAATGAAGCCATCAAAGAAAGCGGCAGCGCCATGAAGGTTTACGATATCGTCGAACTTGTGGAAAAGGCAATCTAAGGAAGGAGGTTAATGAATATGGCTTTTTTAAGCAAAGAGGTATATAAGGAATTTGAAGATGTGGTGGGAGAGGAAAATATCTGTGATGACCCGGCGATAATGCCGGCGTATTACAAGACGGAATTCGCGGCTGTGATTCTGCCGGGTAATACAGCGGAAGTCCAGGCGCTGGTGAAGCTTTGCAACAAGCATAAGCTAAAGTTCCGGCCTATCTGCACCGGCTGGTCCGGGATGTTCCCCAAAGGCATCATCCTGTTTGACCTGCGCCGTATGAACCACATCATTGAAATCAACGAGAAAAATATGTATGCCGTGGTCGAGCCGTATGTAATCTCATCGGAGCTGCAAGCTGAACTGATGAAAAGGGGCTTGAACTTCTGCATCAAGGGTGCCGGGACGAACTGCTCGGCGATGCTCCGGGGTCACGGACATATGGACCAGACTACCAGCGGCGACGACCGGAATCACCTGGCTATAGAATGGGTCACCCCTGAAGGAGACATCGTCAGGTCAGGTGCGCTGGGTTCTTCCGACGATTGGTTCTGCGGAGACGGGCCGGGGCCTTCCTTAAGAGCCATCCTCACCAGCGCGGTGCCGCCGGGCGTTACGCCGGGCGTGTTCACAAAAGCCTCGGTAAAGCTTTATCATTGGCCGGGGCCGGCAAGATTTCCGGTAGTAGGGCACTCACCGAAATATGTGCTAAGCGAGATACCGGCGAATATGATGGCGCGCTATTACAGCTTCCCCTCGGTAGAAAAAATGTGGCAGGCGGAGCTTAAGTTGGGCGAAGCCGAAGTATGCTACGAGCTGATGGGTTTCAACGCGGCTATGGTCGCCGCCAATATAACGACGTGTAACGAAGAAGACGAGGCTATGTTCAATCGCCTTAATAAAGAGGTGCAGGGGCCTGGCTTCTTTGTGATTATTGCCGGCAATTCCGCTGAAGACTTTGCATGGAAAAAGAAAGTCTTACAGAAAATAGTCGCCGATGCTGATGGAAAGTCCCTGAAAACAGTAGAAAACCCGGAGATTGAAGGTATTCTGATGTGTCAGTGCACCAGAATCTCTGCTTCTATTAGAGAGACGTTCCGCCCGGGCGGCGCTTTTAATTCGATTCCTATCATGGGACAGAGAGACCTGACTATCAAATGGGCAATTGGAGCCGGCGAGGCGAAGAAACCCCTGATTAAAAAGGGCTATATCGTGGATGACGGCGGGGCTTTCTTCGGATGGGGAGTTGAACAGGGGCATCTCGGCAAGACAGAAATATTCTGTAAATTTGACCCCCGAAATGAAGAAGCGAAGAAAGCCGTAGAAAAGTGGCAGCAGGAGCAAACCAGGAGGGCTTTTACGGAACGCTACTTCGCATCGACAATGGGTCCGCAAAATGAAATAGGACCGGCTCTTTCCAATTACCATATCTGGTGGAGCAAACTTGTGAAAGCGCTTGACCCCAATGGCGTATCGCCGGAGGGAGGCTCTCTGGTCTAGTCCCCGCTAACGGTGGATAAGTAGTCTTTACGTTATTGGTAGTTGAATAAAGCACCTCTAAGCTTTATATTAAACCCTCGGCTTAGAGGTGCTCTTTTTTCCTTTCCTGCTTAACTGGTAAAATAGCATTAGAGGGTTTTATTTCGGAGAGGTGTAAGCAACTTGGAACAAATAAAGATGTATGGCACGCGCTGGTGCCCGGATTGCTTAAGGGCTAAACAGATATTCAGCAAGCATAACATTGCTTTCACCTGGCACGATATCGAGCAGGATGAAGAGGCATGCGCTTATGTGGAGAAGGTGAACGGGGGCTTTAAGAGCGTACCCACCATCTTATTCCCGGACGGCTCGGTTCTGGTGGAGCCTAGCAATGCCGTCCTGGAGGAGAAGCTTACCGGGGCAAAATAGCGACCCCGCATTATTAAGTTTATAAAAGAAAACGAATCAAAGCTAACCACGAGTGATTCGTTTTCAGAGTTATGTCAAGCTAACTATTGCTAGATGGAACGGAGAACAAACTACGCTAATAGGCAAGACGTCTGTGTTCGTGGCAGGCAATGCACTAAAATAATATGATTGAAAAAGCCTTGGCGATGGAGATGCCATAGGGGAAAGTCGCCCCTCGCCTCCGCTGGTATTTCTTTTAAATCAGCGAAAGTGACGATTCTAGCGCCGTGAGATTTTAAGAAAGACATCAAGCCATCGTTAAGGGTGGGCATGATGGGATAATGATAGCGGAAGAGAAGGGGAGTGTCAAAGGGGGGTACTACCTCAATATCTCTCTGAGGAGGTTCTATCTAAATTACTTCAGATATATATTTTTATATAAATAAATATTATTGTTGGTGTTGCCATCCACGTGGATTTAAAAGAAAAATCCTTGACAAATATCTTGAAACGCTGTAACAATATATAGAAATTGTAATACTTGTCTCACTAGTATTACTAGACATACTTGTCGCGCATACTACGTTAAATGGTTCCGAAAGAGGGATGGGGGTACTTGTGAAAAAGCCGACTATTGGTTTTAAAGTAGATGTTATTCTTGAACCAGATGAGGGTGGCTTCCACGCTTATTGTCCGGCGTTAAAGGGTTTGCATGTAGCTGGTGAGTCTAAGGAAGAAGCCTTACGGAATGCTAGAGAAGCAGCAATTGCTTACCTGGAGTCTCTTATAAAACACGGTGACCCGATACCAGTTGGCATAACAAAGATTAATAAACTTAGAAGAGCCACGCGCTCTGCCAAGCATAATATCAGCCATTATACAGAAGACTTAAAAGTAGCTTGTGCTATTTAATCATCTTTAATCGCCGTAGGTCTTTTTCTGTCCAGCCAATATCATCCATCAATGCTTTTAATAAATTTGGCCCATATGTCTTATGAGGATGATAATGAATCGTCACACGCCTGCCATCGGTAAAGCGATATACCCGCGCCGCCCCATTCGAAGTGTCAAAAATAGCCCCATCCTTTTTCAAAGCAGATATAAGATCATCAGCGGTTTTATTCTTTAGCTGATCCCATGCCTGTTTTGAAAAGTCCATGCCGTCTTTCCCCTTAGCACTTGGTATAGCCGCAGGCCGGGCAATGGTAGCAGCCTTCAGAGAAAATGAGCATGTTGGAGCATTCCGGGCACTGGCCGACCATATTTTTAGCCAGACCGTAGTCCTCCAGCTTGGGTTTTTCTTCCGTGTTGATGTGCTTTTCCAGCACGCTGGCGATAGCGTCGGCACAGGAGAGGATAGATTTACCGCCTTCCCAGGAAATAGAGGAACAGCGGATGCCGCGCAGTTGTTTAACCACCTGTGCAACATCCACTCCTGAGCGCAATGACAATGTGATAAGGCGACAGATCGCCTCTACTTGTGCAGATGCACAAGCTCCGGATTTCCCCAGTGTAGCAAACACTTCGAAGATGCCCTTATCATCGTAAGCGACGGTGACATAGAGCGAGCCGCAGCCGGTATTGACCTTGGTAATGGTGCCGCGGGTCTCGGTGGGTCTTTTACGCGGCGCGCGGGTAGCGGGCTCTTCTAAAGCTTTTTCCTGTTTTTTGCCGGTGGTGAGCACCTGGGTATCACGGGAGCGGTCGCGGTAGATGGTAATGCCTTTAAGCCCTTCTTCATAGGCGAGCATGTAAGCGTGAGCGATATCTTCGCGGGTGGCTTCGTGGGGGAAGTTGATGGTCTTGGAGACGGCGTTATCCGTAGAGCGCTGGAAGCAGCCTGCGTCTTTACGTGCCATTCCGGGGTGATTTCATGGGCGGTGACAAAGACCCGCTTGATTTTATCGGGTACGCCCTTGATTTCATTCAAATGAGCGCCTTCCGCCAGCTTTTTCATCAGCTCATCGGAGTAAAAACCGCCTTTTTTAGCGGCTTCTT
>Ga0154794_1006_pt9 | contig 18350 bp, 20 predicted proteins | sample Rifle2008BG16ft_FD_105802 | JGI IMG/M metagenome (GOLD analysis project Ga0154794, IMG submission 105802) | Chloroflexi bacterium RBG_16_50_11
GTCGCCTTTTACCGCTGGGACGTCGGCACCAGGGGCTTTGAAGTTTTCAATCGCCTTGCCCAGTTCTTCCACCGTTGTCCAGGACTCTGACGGGATTTTGATGCTCAAGGGTATAATCCAGTCCACTTTAAGGAATTTCCAGACGCCATTTTGTTTGACGTATTCGATTTCATAAAGCCCCCCGACGATGGAGGGATTGGTCTTACCTGTTTGTTGATTGGGTACGGCAACGCCGCCGAAAGAGTACCAGCGTCCCCAGGCGCGCTTGCCGTCCGGGGCTACATCCACCACCCCGGCGATGGGCATTACCTGGTGCAGGAAACCGGGCGGCGGTTCCGGGCGGTCACTACCGACGCCAAAATAGCGTTTTACGCCTTCTTTGCCGTACCATGTGCCTTCCAGCCAGTGCAGGACTACATCGGGGCTATCGGCGAAACAGTCATATATCTCATCACGCATCATGTGCATGACGTAATAACTATATGCCCTCTGCAGTCTTTTTACCTCGTTAATGTCATCCAGAAGTCCTACCTTCTTTTCCAGGGCTTTGATTCTGGCTTCCATTTCTTTAGCGTTCATTAAGAAAAACTCCTTTTCATTAAATTTAGGAAAATGTTTACCTGATTTTACTCTAAAATGCTGGAAATAAACAAATAAAAAAGGGAGCTGTTAAAAAACTCCCTTTAAAATGCTTGGTTTGGGCGGTATTGTACTAGACTGCTGCGGTGGCTGAAGTAGCTATATGATAGCCCACCCCGGGGATGGTCTGGATATACTTGGGATTCTTGGGGTCTGGCTCCAGCTTGCGCCGCAGCCGCCCCACGAACACTCGCAGGTACTCTTTTTCCGATGAGTATTCATTGCCCCAGACGCTTTGCAGCAGCATGTTGTGAGTGAGTACTTTATCTGAATTTACCGCCAGGTGCTGTAGCAGGGCGAACTCGGTGGGTGTGAGTGTGACCTCTTTACCGTTTACGGTTACGCGCCGCTTGGCGAAGTTAATCTCCAGTCCGTCACAGGTAAAAGTAGCCTGCGCAGGTGCCACCGTTGGGTCGCCGCGATGGCGGAAAGCCGTCTTTATCCGCGCCATTAGCTCGGCAATGCCGAAAGGCTTCGTCAGGTAATCATCCGCGCCCAGGTCCAGGCACTTTACCTTGTCATTCTCGTCGCCGCGGGCGCTAAGAATGATAATCGGCACGTCCGACCATTCTCTAATGCGCCGGCACACTTCCACGCCGTCTACCTTGGGCATCATCAGGTCGAGGATAATCAGGTCGATGAAGTCCTTCTGTACCGCTTCCAGTGATTCCTCTCCATCCGTGGCAGTGCAGATTTCATAGCCGCGTGCTTTGAGATTAGTACTAAGCAACCTTAGTATCGCCGGGTCATCGTCCACGATGAGTATGTGTTTTTTGTCCATAGTTGTACCCCCTTTAGTTCACCGGAAGACTGAAGCTGAATTTGGCTCCGTTGCCTGGCTTGCTTTCAACCCAGATTTTACCCCCGTGAGCTTCAACAATGCCCTGGCAGATAGCCAGACCCAGTCCGGTTCCCTTTCTCCTTCCGGCCTTGCGCCCGTCTCCCTGGAAAAATCGCTCGAAGATTTTTTGATGCAATTCCGGAGGAATGCCGATACCTTCATCGGCTACGCTGATTATTACCTCTTCACCTTTGTGAATCGCTTGAATATAGATATTGGTATTATCGTCGGAAAATTTTACGGCGTTCTCGATAAGATTGGTCAGCACTTCGCCGATGCGTCCTTCATCGATATTTACCGGCGGTATTTCATCCGGTATGTTTATGTGCAGATGATGCTTAACGGTCAGGTTATCCAGCCTGTCTTTTATGGCGCTTATGACATCAATAAGTCTATTCGGCTTTTTCCTGACTTCCAGGGCATTGGCTTCAAGACGGGATATCATTAGCAGGTCATCTACCAGGCGGGTCAGCGTATCGGCGTCTTTATCTATGGATACCAGGAAGTCCCGCCGCGTCTGGTCATCGAAAATAACATCCGGCTGCAGCAGGCTATTGGCGGAACCCTTAATTACTGCCAGGGGCGTGCGTAATTCGTGTGATACATTGGCGAGAAACGCAGCGCGCATGGTATCGAGTTCCCGAAGCGCTTTAGCGCTGGATGCTTCTTCATATAGCTGCGCGTTCCTTACCGCGATAGCGATTTCCCGTCCGATTCCGGTAAGTAAATCGATGTTATTCGGACTGAAAATCTGGTTAAAGTCCGTGGCTATTCCCAGAACGCCGATATTCTCACCCAGAATTGTCAGAGGCACGCCGGCGAAAGAACGGTAGCCGACATTTTTCAAGAACTTGAGCTCCGGTTGATTAGCTTTTACCAGGTCTTCTATGATGAGCGGCCCGGACTGCTCGATTAAATTGCTAAATATGCCGGTGGTACTGGGCACCTCTTTAGGCATATTCTTAACTGTTTGTATTGACAAACCGTGATGTCCTTTGAGCTTCAGCTTGTCTTTATCCCGAAGGTAAACAAAACTCGCTTCTACCCCGATACAATCGGCGACCTTTTCAAGTGCGGAATCGATTATTTTCTGCAGGTCGAGCGTCTGCGCCACCGCCTGCGAGACGCTAAGCAGGGTATTGGTGATGCGGTTATGACGCTCCAGTTCATCCATTAGCTTGCGGTTTTCCAGCACAAGACGCTGCTTTTCCATACCTCGGTTGATTACGGTAAGCAGATTCTCCGGGTTGACCGGTTTCTCCAGATACGCGAAGGCGCCCCGGTTCAAAGACTGAACCGCATTTTTCACGGAAGAATGGCCGGTCAGCATTATGGCGATGATATCCGGATGCAATTCAAGGATTTTTGAAAGAAGCTCCGTACCGTCTTCATCGGGCAGGCTGATATCCAGGATAGCCGCATTATAGAAATGCTCTTTCAATAAGGATAACGCCTCCCTGGCCGAAGGAGCGGTACTGATTTTGTAACCCTTCTTTTCCAGTATCTGGCGGATGATTCCCAGAAAATCAAGGTCGTCATCCACTACCAGTAGGTTTTCATTAGCTTTCATCTGATTTCCTGTTGTGATGCTTCTTTTTGAAGATTTTTTTAACTAGGTTAGCCGCCTCGGCGGGGTCGAAAGGTTTATAAAGACAGGTTATCGCTGACGCCTCTTGGGCTTTATCCAGAGCTTCTTTTACTTCATTGCGGAATCCGGTCATCATGATAATCAGGATGTCCGGGTTGATTTCCTTTAATCTAAGAAGCGTCTCCAGACCATCTATGTTAGGCAGTTTGACATCGATAAAAGCCACCTGGCAGGTCTTTTTCCTGGTCACCGTAACTGCCTCTTCGCCGCTGCCCGCCGTTAAAACGTCATATCCCTGTAATTCCAGGATTTTGGTTAAGGTATCACAGATATCGGCATCATCATCAACAACGAGTATCGGCTGGTCGCCGGCTGTTTCATTAATCAGCTCGATAAGCTGGTCGATGCGTATCGGTTTATGGATGATGTTACAGACACCCTCATCTCTGGCGCTTTGGATTAATTCCTCATCGGAATAAGCAGTCATTAAAATTATCGGCGCTTCCGGCTGAATTTCCTTTATTTTCTTAAAGGCATCCACGCCGTTCATTTCCGGCATAACAATGTCCATCAGCGTAACATCAAAATCCTGCTCTTTAAATTTATTGATGGCAGATAGTCCGTCACCCGCTGTCTGGACGCTGTAGCCGCGCCGCTTTAGAATCATAGCGAATGTTTCTAGAAGGTCCTGGTTATCATCAACTACAAGGATTGTCGGTTTATCGTTCATTTCGGGTTTAGCTCCTTTGCTCAATCGGTAGTTTTACGGTAAAGGTTGTTCCCTTACCCACTTCACTCGCCACCTCGATTTTTCCGCCGTTTTGCTCAACGAGCCGCTTGGAAATTGCCAGACCTAAGCCGATACCCTTCGGCTTGGTGGTGAAAAGCGGCTCGAAGATTTTCTCCATATTTTCTTTAGGTATTCCGCACCCGGTGTCCTGGAATATTATGGAGACATAATTTTCATCGGAGTTGGTGCTGATATTCAGCTCTCCGGCTTTGCCGTTCATAGCCTGTACAGCATTGGATATGATGTTAGAAAATACCCGGCTCATTTGCTCGGGGTCGGTCTTTATCGCTTTTAAATGGCCGTTTAAGTTCATATTTACCCTTACCTGTTCCGGGATTGACAACCATGACAGGCTTTCATCGATGACATTCTTTAAGTCGGCCCTGACTTGTGTAGGGGGTTTGATGCGGGTGAAATCCAGCAAGTCGGACACTATTTTATTGGCGACATCGATTTGTTTATCCAGCACTTTCAGAGTTTTAGCTGCCTCTTCATCGCTCTTTTCAGTTAAAGCCATATTAAGCAGGTAGGCGCAATTTCTGATGACGTTCAAAGGGTTGCGCAGTTCATGCCCTACACCAGAAGCCAGTTCTCCCACAGCGGCCAGACGCTCGGAGCGGATGAGCTTTTCCTGAACCTGCTCCAGGTCTTTTGTCCTGATATCCACCTCTTTTTCCAGTTGCTCGTAATAACCGCGGAGTGATTGTTCCAGCTCCACCTGGCGGATAGCCCCTCCGATTCTCTCCGCGAGTGTCTTGGTCAGGTGATTTTTCTTCTTCAAATAAGGGTTATCGAGGGAGGAATAGATTTCCACGATGCCTATTGTTTCACCGTTGACTATCAGGTTTTCAGCTACTTTATTGGCTAATTTCTGGAAATTAGGGGTTCTGTAAACCTGGTCATGGAAGGTGATTCTAACCCTGGTTTCATCCGGATACTGGGTTGCCTGCGGAATTATCGTCACTGCTTTGCCCAGGAACTCATCGACTGAATTGCTGTCTCCTGCCGCTTTACCGATATCATAAAGACATTTCATTTCTTTAATTCTCTGGCGGTGCTGCTGTTCGCTCTTTTGCAGCATGGCAACTACCGCGCCTACCGCGCTTAAGATAATGGCAAAAGCGGTAGGTTTAAACAAAGCGTTAGGATAGGTGTCTATCAGTATGGCGTGAGGCAGCAGGATTAACATCGCCACCAGCGCCGTCAGTATCGAAGGTATAACGCCGAGAACATAAGCTGAATATACCACCGGGGCAAAGAATACCAGCCCCAGGAAGTCAATCCCATACAGATTATGGAGGTTGTTAAGAGAGTCTTGGATACTTGTCCAGCCAAGCCGGCCGGTGATGGCGGGCAAATAATAAACAATAGCGCAGAATGCCATTATGGCTATAAGATAACGCAGGTGTTTATTAGCCCATAATCCTTTTTTATTACGTTTATAACTCATCTTCGGCCCTCCAAAGGTGTCAGGGTCCGGTTGCTTTATTTCCCCATTATTTTTACAAAACGCAGTACGGGCAATTCTATCTAGTTTGCCCTCATTATCAGGCTACTACTGCGCTCTATAACAGGCAACCATGATAACCCCCTTATTTCATTGGGGTATTCCCCCACACTGAAAAATCGGTGTTTCAGCCTTCTTTGTATTGCTCGCTTACTTCTTCTGCCAGTCTCTGATAATATCCTTTATTTCCTTTAAATCTTCTGTCAGCTCATCGACAGTGATATCCGGTAGTGAATTTATTAAATTAATCAGAGGGTTTTCCTCATCTTCCTCGTGTGTAAATAGTGCCTTCAGTGAGTCTGTATCTAAATTGTTTTTATCCTCTTTTTCAGTTGGCGGAGGAGCATTGGATTTGGGTTCGATTTCAAGCAATTTAATATCATCAATATTTTCCTCTAAAGCGGCGCCAGTCGTCTTTTCATTTGGTTCAGCTTCATCATCGGTATTTTCTGGTTCAAGTGCCAGCTCTTCCACCGGGCCATGTGGTCGTACCGGTGCATCGTTTATTTCCGCCATGTCATTCACTCTATCAGAAAGTCGCTTGAGTTTCTTTTCCGTTTGCATCAGATTATCGGTACGGTCTTTAAGCTGCTCTTCCATCTTTGCTATATGCTTGGTTTTAACATCGCCGGCTGGCGTTTTTCCTTTTCCGCTATCTTTAGACTTTCCAAATTTAAAACCTTTGAATAACATATCAAATTTCCTCCCGGTAAGGCGGTTTAGTCATCGCACTCTGACGCATTAACGGAAATATCCTTCGCGATATGCCCTGGCTAATATCGCATAGACTTCATAAAAATTCGTTTTTCCCTGTTCGGCGATACGTCTCAAAACCTCTGCCCTTTGTTTTACTATTTTATATATCTGCCTTCTTTTTCCTTCAGGAAAACCGCGGCGGGGAGCGATTTTATTTTCCAGCAAGAAGGAATTTTGATTGCCGCGGAATACGAAGGTATCATCCAGCGGGTTCCAGTTAAAAATTTCAATGAAAGAAAATGAATCGGCGACCGAATCATAATTAACGATTTCATTAATGCTGGTTAAACGCCTGGCGAGACGGCCGTTAGCCAAGCGTACCTGTTGACAGATGGCGATGACATTCAGATTATCCACATATGTTTTCGGTACATTAATAGGATTACCGGTGATACGCTGGATTAGCTTGGATACTGAAGCCGCATGGAAGGTGCTCATACAGGCATGGCCCGTCTGCATGGCTTGAAAAGCCACCGAGCCTTCAACGCCACGTATCTCACCAACGATGATGAAATTAGGTCTTTGCCGTAAAGCTGCCTTGAGAAGATCAAACATCGATATTTCAGACGATTCGCTTTGCCGGCCGGAACCGCGAGTGACACCGCGTATCCAGTTATGGTGCGGCACCTGTACTTCAGGCGTGTCTTCAATACTCACTATCTTGGATTCAGGGGGGATGAAAGTCGTCAGAGCATTCATCAGTGTTGTTTTACCTGAAGCCGTTTCTCCGGATACCCAGACGTTCATGCCCTCCTGAAGAATTAATGATAAATAAGCGGCCATTTCATAATTGAGCGCATTGAACTGGATAAGCTCAAGTATACTTAATGGTGTATCGCTGAATTTACGAATGGAAAAGTTGCTGCCCCTTTTAGAAACATCATTCCCATAAACGATATTGATACGGGAACCATCAGGAAGGGTAGAGTCAACGACAGGATCGCGGAAAGTCACAGGACGCTTGATGCTTTCAGCCAGCTCGATGATGAATTTATCCAGCACATCGTCAGAGTCGAACCCGATACTGGTCCGGAGTGCGCCGAAAATTTTATGTTCTACGAATATATTACCGAGTCCGGAGCAGGAAATATCTTCGATGTAAGGGTCCTGTATCATCGGTTCCAGGACTCCCATGCCTTCAAGTTTACGCTTTAACAGGTAGCGCAGACTATTGTACTGAAATTGAGTAACAGGTATTTTCCCCTTCCCTATATTTTTTGCCTTTTGGTGTTGTTTATTGACTTCAACGCCAATTTCATCATCTTCGTTAGTTCCATTATTCCCGTTGTCGGTATTTTTCTCCCTCTTCTCTTTTATGTTTTGGAAAGTTGCAGGATTCTTATGATTGTCAATATGGACAATCTTGTCAACAATATCCATGATGACTTTAAGCCGTTTTGATGCTTCAATAACACCTTCGAGCTCTTCGACATGCTCTGCCAAGCGCAACTCGACTTTTTCAAGGATATTGTCCTGGGCATCGATGATGCTTGGTTCGATAGCAATATAATAGTCTCTGATATCTTCCGGGTTAGCCATTACGTGAACAAATACTCCGTTGCCGGTGTTATAGATGATGTTGGGGTCTTTGGTTCCTATCAGCTTTCTGGAAATTCTTTCAAAATACTTGGGGATTTCCACATTATCCAGCGGCAGCATGTAAAGGTATTGCAGGAGATGCAAATTGTTCTTACATACTTCCTGGAAATCAGCCGGTAATTTCAGGAATATCGGGCATTTTTCCGGGTGAGTGCCGCATACCTTCCCGCATTGCTGTGGGCAAGGTTTTATTTCGAAGGGAAGATGAAGCATTTGTTCTCCTAGACTCTGGCTTTAGCAAGCGGAATAATCCTCATACCGAGCTTGGGTTCGATATTGAAGCTCACTACGTCTCCGGTAGGACGGTCCGCGCCGCGGACTTTCAGAACTTCCATCAGCTTTATCATGCTGTCCCCGACCTGCTCCAGACGCATCTTGAAGCGCGCGTCACAAAGCGAACGTGTTCTGGAAAGAATGTCCTCCTCGAAAGCGTAAGAGTGGGCTACCACGATGATGGTTTTGCCCTGGTCGCATAATGATTTACACCGGGAAAAGAAATCTATGATGGCCACCGGTTCACTGTGCGCCACCAGCAGCGTAATAGAATCAATTATAATTAACTTAAATTCCTGGGGCAGATTAGAAAAATGATGTGTCAGCACTAAAAAAGGTTTGTGACCGTGCGGCAAGCCGCTGCGGAAAGTCAAAGGGAAAATTCTCATGCGGTCCGCCAGGAAATAGTCCAGGATGTTCATATTAAGGGAATCCATCTGGCTTACCAGACTCCTGATATTGTTTTCTGTGGTGTAATAAGCTACAGAAATTTGAGCGCTCATCAAGGTGCCGTTAGCCAGATGCTGGCACAAAACGCTTTTACCGGCGTCGGAATGTCCTTCGATAAGGCAAAGTGAACCAAGCGGTATACCGCCGCCTAGCTTATCATCAATTTCCGGTATGCCGGTAATTATGGCTTCTTTCTTTTTACCACCTAATTTTGCACTTGTTGCCATGATAAACCACCTCTCTTGATGGAGGATATTTTCTCACTAGACAGAGCCATTCCCATTTTCTTCCGGTGTCAGGTCTATACAGAACTCCTTGCTTTCACCGTTCCCGTTAGGGAATACCAGCTTTAATTTAGCCCGTTTCTCTTTCGCTTTATCTATTTCAATTATTTCATCTTCTGCCAGTGATTCAGCTTCATCGGCGGTGTCCACCCAGGATGGTATTACCGGATTAAGCGGTGCATCCCCGCCAGTGAGAATGCCATGTAATGATAATATTGATTGGCTCCAGATTTCAGAGTTAGTGGCAGCGTCGGCTTCATCTATTGTTATTTCCGCAAGGCGCATGATAACATCTTTTAGCTCCAGCGATAAATGACCACTAATACCATAGACCTCCAAAAATGTTGGCAGCTGTTCATAGCCTATCTCTCGCTTGGCTCGCGCCACCCAGTTAATGAGGTTAGCCAGCATGTTAACCTTCGGTATCCCCTTGTTCACTTCATTTGTAGTCCGGTCATATTCCATGGGCTTTCCTTCCTCCGCAGGCAACTCTGATTCTGGCTCGGTTATTTCATCATCATCCTGGATGCTATCACTATCATCGCCTTCAACTAATTCATCTTCAGGCAGGAGCATATCTTCAGGCGCGCTTTCTTCTTCATCCAGTGAATCATTAGATGGTATTTCTTCAGGAACTCTCTTACCTTGAGGCCGCAAAGAATCTTTACCCGTCATGCTGTCTTCTTCAAATAACATACCTTCATCAGGCAATGCTTCGGAAACCTGCCCTCCCTTACCTGTATCTTCAAAATCAAGCAGGTCTTCATATTCTCCGAGCTGATTAGGTTCATTATTTAGGCCTTCATTTGTATTAACCGGCTTATCTGCAGGCAAATCGGGTTTTGGCATATTACCGCTTCGGCTATTAGGAACATGGCTGTCAACATCCATCTTTTGAGGATTAGCGTTATCACCGGCAAGAGCCGCTAAAATAGTCGAAAATTCCGAGGATGGCAATTCCATGTTAAGAAGATAATCTCGGACGCTTGCCAGGGAGTTTTTTACCTCTGCTTTTAATAGCTTGATTTCATCTTGCAGAACATCAAGTCTCTTTTCCGTCACCATGGTAATTTACCTCCTTCCTGCCTCCAGCTCATCGCGCAGCCTTTCCTTTTCCAGGTCATTTGGAATCGGCGTCTGGGCTTCCATTAAATATGCACGTATGTCAAATAACATCTCTTTTAATTCATCTTTAACTTCCTGAAATTCCGCTTCCGCTTCTTTAAGCTGTTCTTCTGGATCCATATTTCCTCCTTACATGCGAGAAACTGATGTAAACAATTGGTTCGCCAGTGCCGGCAAAATTAAAAGGGCTATGCCGGAAATACCCGCGGTAATTCCCAGATTGCTAAATATCTTATATTTGCTCCCCCCCTCCGCAAGGGTCGGGACGACAGCATTCGCTACGGTGAAAATCAAAACTAGTGGTAAAACAAGATGCCGCATCGTCTCTAAGCCGGTTAAATTAAAACTTGAGAAGGAGCTCATAGTTGGAGCGCCGGATATATCAGGTATTGTTTCTTGAGCTTTAGACACCATCCCCCCGAAAGCAACAATCACCTCGGTAATAAAAATCAAGATAACGATGATGGCACCATGCATTGCAATACATAACCAGCGGAAAGGGCCGGCTACCGTTTTACGCCGCGCGCGGAGCGATGCCAACTTGTTGGCGAATAGCGCCGCCTGATTACCGGCCTGCCCGGCTGAACCGCCCACTTCAATAGCATCGTAAAACATGCCGACACTGCGGTTAGTTAACTCGCTGCCGGTTTCATCGATGAACATTCTCCAGGATAATTTTGGCTTAATACCGGCGCTAAGCCGTGTATGCAGATTTTTCACTGTTGACCTTAATATATTGATGGCGTTTAAATCGATACGTGCTAGTGCTGCGTTTACAGTTGTTTCTAAGGCTGAACAGACGCCTCCTAGAGAACGCAGGAATGCCCCCACTTCGTTATCTCGCCTCGTTATTTTTTTATCGTCACTCGACATGATAAAGCCGAGCGGGAAGACGATAACAGCGATGATAATCAAAGCCACGCCTAGCTGCTGACCGGTAAATAAGAAAAACGCGCTTATCCCGATAACTGCGGCTAATATCGGTTTGAATAATTTGGCGGCAATTTTCTGTTCTTTCGAGCCGGGCCTATTCAATACGGTTAATTCCTTGGGCGATACCACCCATATCAACCAGACTCCCACAGCTGTTGTAGTAACGGCGATGACAGCCATAGCTATGATAAGAGTCGTCTCGATTTTCCATATCATTGTGGATACTATCCCGATGACTACCACCAGAATTGCGGAAAGAATCAAGGAGATGTAGGCGTCAGTCCACATTTTTAAAGCTTCCAGGCTTCTTCCGTATTCATTTTCATAATCCGCGGCGCGGGCAGCAGCTTCTCTCGTAAGAAAATCCGCTTCCGGCTCACCGGAAATCAAAGAACTGGATAAACGGAGAAGAAGACCTTTGATATCTGCATCTTTAACCGGTTCTCCAACGGCACGGCAAGCGCGGGCGTAGTCATATTTTAAGCGTTTGCGGGTCAGCTCGATTTTTCTAAAATATTCAGCTGAAGAACACTGAAGCTCGGCGGACCGCTCAAAAATCTGGTCACGCGGTACACCGGAAGCGGCAATTGTGGACATATATGAAAGCTGATAGAACAAATCGAAGCTCAGCGCGCTGTTGTTCCATTTTCTACCCTTTTCATTTTTATGGAAGAATGGAAGTTGTTTTATCATTTCAATAATTTTCATATTTTATGCTTCAATCCTGGTTTGGTCTGCTACCGGCAGAGTATTATCATCTATGCTCAACTGCATGTATCCCCCGCCTCCATTGGGACCATTAATAGTATTTCCATAATAATCAATCTCAAGATAGTCGTTTTCATCCAGCACTGTATAACCCGGGAAATCATAAGTTGCGCTTAAGATTATCCAGGAACCTTGAGCTGCCTCTTCAACCCAGACTGTTGCCACTGCTGTAGCAATTATGGCTCTCACTGAACCATCTGCCTGTCTTATCAAGATATCAATGTTGAAAGAAACATCGTTATCTTCTCTCGGGAATGAGCCGGTTCCGTCCACGTAACACCGGTAATATACTGTCCAGGTTTCGGCTGGTATTTCATCAATGCCGATGAGCGGGTAAATAAACTTCGCTGGTCGGGTAGGCTGGTTGCTATTGTAAAGAAGCTTCCTGCCAGTTTCTTTATTAGCATAATTTGCCCTGACATTAATTACAGTGCCGTCCGCTGAAGACGCTTCCACCAGCTCGTAATATTTTGTATTGGCAATGGTAATGTTCTCTGATTGTGCGGTCAATCTTAAATAACCCGGGTCTGTAAATGAAGCCAGACTGTAAACGCCGTTAGGAGTGGCTAGTGATATATCTCCACTAGCGGCGTTTCCCGCCAGCGGATTCAAGTGAATCAGGGCAACCATTTCCTCCAGAGGGTTTAAAATCCCCGGCTCAAAGAACTCAACCGGCCCGTTAAGCCCTATCCTTGCATTCTGCCATTCATTATCGCCTGGTAATCCAACGGAATAGGGCAGCCACGTGGCATGTAATGTCCCGCTGTTGTCCGTATAGCTCACAATAACGTCCCACTTATCAAAACTTGCCAGCTTTGTTTGTCCGCTGTTTTTAACCGTTACGCGCAAATAATCCGCCCATGAAAGCGGCGTCACGCGCAATATATCCAGTTCGGTCCTTGATATTTCGCCTTCTCTTACGCTTATCTTATCTACGTTGATAGCCGCCGTATCTGCCGAGGTAAGTATGCCTTGCGATAATGTCATACCCCCGACTACCGTCATGGCAATACATATTATGGTTACTATTGCTGCCGCCATGTTATCGGCTCCCTGTATATTTCCTTCATCATTACCCGCAGGTATTAAAATTTAATAGCATACTTTTAATATCGTTTCTCTAAGGCGAAAAATAAGTTGAGCTCGTTACTCCGCTGGGTGTCGATACCACCACCATGTTGGTAGTGCCGGCACCTACTGACGCGTCAAGCCATGTCTTTATCATTATCTGTTCCCCCGGATTCAATACATCCGGTTCGAATATCTCCGCCTGTCCATCAAGCCTTATCCAGTTCACTCCCCATACATTTGTCCCCCCGCCGCTGGCAGAATAGGGCAGCCACTTGACGGTATAGTTGCCAGAACTATCCCAGTACTGAACGATAACATCCCATTTATCAAAATCGGCTATCTTGGTCTGCCCGGTGTTTTCTAATACTATTTCCAGCGGGTCCGGCCCACTCACCAGCGAGATATTGGTGCTTATTGGCGTGAGCTCGGTTCTCATGATTGTTTCCGTTCTTTGTCCTATTTCGCTAAGTCCTGTAGAGCTGGCATCTACAGATGTCATAAAGCCCTGGGACATTGTCATCCCCCCGAAGATCACCAGAGCTATGCAGATTATAGAAATAAGCGCAGTCTCCATTTCTTACTCCGCTACATGCTAAAATAGAACTCGTCGAATATTCCGTTCGGAATAATAAACTTAGCAAAATATGTGTCGGCGCCCGGGTCGCTGCTATAAGTAATCGTAACTTTTATCGTCGCGCTGGTTTCCCATTCCGTGGCATTTTCTAGAGCGTAAGCCCATTGGGGATAAGTTCCTCCCGCATCACTTGTATGGGGGATACGTTCGAAATTATACTCCGGCCCGAAAAAGAGGTCGCTCTCCTCAACAGCTACGATACGCTGGGTGCCCACGTTCTTTATCCACAGATAAACGGACGTCCGGTTGGCGGAATTTGCCGCATGAACAATGTTAATCCGACTCTTCATCCGCTCATCGACCTTCTCGGCCATACTGGTCATCGCCTGGCTGGAACGATTTATCATCGGATAGACACTATTAAAGACAAATATTATACATACAACCCCCGCTATGATTAGTAGAGCTGTAGTTATGGCTTTGTCCACAACAGACCTCCAATATTCCTTCCGAGAGGATGCTTGCGGCTGGCATCTACATCTCTCACAGCTAGAGGAGAGCGGGTAACACCCATTAAAACCACGGTTCGGGGTGGGGCTCCATTAGGGAGACCCCCACCCCGCATATTAAGCTTTAACTAAACAAAAACTAGCGCAGGTTGACAATCTTATCGATGTAGGGCGGTGTCGTCCGCTCAATGGTGAGTATGGCGCCGATGGGCGTCAATATTACCAAGCTGAATTTACCGTTGACCGTCAGGTCAGGAGCTAGAGCCTGAACAAGATTGCCCTGTGCTCCGCCGTCGACGGCTCCGATGGTTATCTGGAATTTCTCACCAGTCTCCAGCAGAGAGTCGCCGTCATCGTTCCCCAGTTTGGCAACAGTCCAATAAAGGTTGTTTACTTCCTGGTTATTATCAATATAGCTGATAACAACTTTATGCGCGGTTCCGGTGGCTATTCCAAGTGCACCGCCGGATGGTATGGTGAAATCGATCGGTTCACCGCCGAGCACGTTAGAGACGGTAAATGTTATCTGTCCGATATTGCCGGCATCTCCGATGACATTACCGGTGGCGATAACCGAACCCCTGATTTCCAGAGTGCTCTGGGCTTCTTTAAGCCCGGAATACACTGCTTCCTGGGCTTTCTGCGTGGAGAAGAGACCTGCGGAAAGTGCTGTGTAGGCAAACACCGCGGCTACCACGACAAACGCAATCAAGATGATGGCAGTTTCCAGACCGGTGATGCCCTTCTCTTTTCTTAAAAACTTCTTAAGCATATTTTCTCCTTTTACTTCGCTGTATTTGGTAAAAGATTTACTAGCGAAGATTCATTTTTGTATCGATATAGGGTGGTGTGGTCCGCTCGATGGTGAGCACGGCACCGGCATTGGTCATGATTTCCAGCGTGAAGGTATCGTTAACGGAAAGAGCGGTTGTTAGAGCATCGAGCAGGTTGCCGCCGCCAACACTCTCGGTATCAGACCCTATGGTTATCTGGAATTTCTCGCCGGTCTCCAGCAGGTCATCGCCATCGGTGGTGCCCAGCGGGGTGCAGGTCCAGAAAAGGTTGGTGACAGTCTGGTTGGCATCGATGTAGTTGATGACTACTTTATTCGGGCTGCCAAGAGCGGCTCTGCCAGCGTTGTCCGTGGCTGCATTAGGCTCGGTGAAATCAATCGATTCGCCGCCGAGCGCGTTAGATACCACGAAGCTTATCTGCTTGACGGTACCGGTAGCCCCAGTGGCACCGGCAGTGGCAATGATGCCGCCCCGGAGTTCCAGGGTGCTCTGGGCTTCCTTAAGCCCGGAATAAACTGCTTCCTGGGCTTTCTGGGTGGAAAACAGGCCTGCGGAAAGCGCAGTATAGGCAAAGACCGCCGCTACCACGACAAACGCGATAAGTATAATAGCGGTCTCAAGGCCCGTAATGCCTTTCTCATGTTTAAAATATTTGTTGTACATTTTCCCTCCTAAGTCTTAGGTATTTTGTTGCTTTGTGATGCTTTCGGTTAAAAAACCACATATCAGGATTTAGATGATTCTCTTTCTCTTTAAAGATCACCCCCTTCCATATTCGCTGCTTTTATTTTTCACGCTTGACCTTTTTTAGGTTTGTGCCTGAAATTCTTTTATATCAGCCCGGGTAGATGAAGTATTGCATTAAATAGGTAATGAAGTTTCTCCGGCTATATAAATAGGTACGCACGCTAAGCCGGGAGCATTGCGCGGTACGGGCAAAATAACTTTAGGTTTTTCTTCCGGAGATACATTCTCTGCGTGAAGTAATAGCTCTGCTACGGTTGTGGTCAAAAACATGCGTGAAAAGAAGGAAACAATAAGTGTAACCGCTTTTTCGGTTACGGGTATGCCCTTCTCGTTCTTCCATTCCGTTCTTGCCAACCGATGCATCACTAACATCCTTTCATGGCATGGATAATATAAATTTACCTCCGCCAGCTTGCGCTGAACACAAGACCATCCCCAATCTTGCCAAGCCCTTTACCTAATAATCATCTAGGGGAGTTATCCAGTACTAAAGCAGTATTATCCCCATGCTAAATTGGGTGGCAGCATGTATTGTAAATTGCGGGCAGTGATGGCAGAATCAAGGAGCGTATGCTATTTTTTACGAATGGATTTTGCCAGATGGCACAAAATAAAATGAAAATTTAATGGAATTTTAATGACTTGTTTACAAATTTTTATTCTTATCTTTATGAAATAAGGCTACAATTTTAATTGTCATTTGACGGAGGGCTGTGGCTGTGAGGCAAGAAAAGGGTAATTCTGAAATTAGAAAGGTTAAGCCATGATGCAGTCAAAGTCAGAGAACGTAAGCCTACTGGTTATCGAGGAGCAAGAGATTTATCGTGAATTGTACAATTATGTATTACCGAAGAATGACAGTATTGATTTATTGCGTGTTTCTGGTAGTGGCGGCAAAGGCTCGATAATGAGGGCCGTATCGGAACTCACTCCTCAAGTTATGATGCTAAGCATTAAAAAACTTGATACAGATGTTATCGAAGAACTGGAGAAAATCAGGAATTCCTACCCGAGGATGGGTATCGTAATATTAATCGTAAGTTACAGCTCTCAAGATATTGAGTTACTGCGCAAATTAGCCCTCTGCGGCGAAAGCGGCATGGCGCTCTTCTTAAAGCAATCACTCGATAAAGTTGACCAGCTGTGCCGGACGGTTCTAGCGGTTAGCCAGGGACAGGTTATTCTCGACCCACCCCTGGCTACTTTTATGTTCGCCGGTAAACCGGAATGCCCCTTCCTGAAACAGCTCACTACCCGCGAACTGGAAATACTTAGCCTGCTTTCACAGGGCTACACCAACTCGTCCATCGCCGGAACCCTTTTCATTGATATCAAGACCGTAGAACATCACCTCAACAGCATGTACAGCAAGCTCAAGTCTGACCCCGATTATAATACCAAGCATTTAAGAGTCAGCGCTGCCAGATTATATCTGGAAAAAATGGGCACGCTGTATCAGAAAGAAGAGTCGCTCGCGCGCGTTGGAGCCAGGTAGGACTACAGTAAAAAGATAACCATTTCCTTCAGGTTCCAGATAACTACCGCGGCCAGCAGGGCGATGGACGGCCAGAGAAGCTTACTCGGCAGTATCCAGGCGATTATCACGGGTATAAAGAGCTTCACTGTCAGTAGTAAAGCTGGTATCTGAACCAGATATCTGACCAGAGGATTGATTTCAGACAGACCTAGATTTAATGCCATTAATGTCAGCATTAAGTCAAGCGCGCACAGGAAAATAAAAGACGCCTTCTCCCATGTGCCTCTTTTAAAAGTCGCTGAAGACTCCCACCAGCTGGTTGCTAACTTATTCATAGGGCTAACTCCCTACTTTAATAGTAGACTAAAAGGCGTAATTAAAACAAATGACTTAAGTCTCTTGTTATCTTTACCTTTCCCAGGTTTTTATAGGCTCGCCGCTCACCGCCCATTTAATACCGACCATCTCCCCCTTCCATGTCCCCTGCATCTCTTCTATCGCCGCTTTAAATTCCGGGCTTTTCGTCAGCGCGTCTAAGTCCTCTTTCGTGTCGAATTCATAAACCGCTAGATACTTCGGTTTCTTGGCTTTATCCTCAATCATCTTATAGCGTGTCACCTTCTTAATGCCTTTATATTTCATCAGCATTGGTATATGTACTTCGTTATACCACTTGTTGAATTTAGCGTCGTTCTCCTTCGGGATTTCCGTAGCTACGATGTTTATTATCCTGGTTTTAGCCATATCAGTTCCCCCTCTTTATAAGATATGTTTGATTAAACTTATGATAGGTTTTAAAATACGGCTTTGTCAAATAACCGTAATGCGGATTTGACATTAGTCTGCGGGCGAAATAGACTGATTATGCTGAAATAAAGAACTTAAATAGTGCAAAGGAGGCTATCTTGAAAGCAGCAATATGTTATGAGGTAGGGAAGCCATTGGTGGTTGAGGATGTCACTCTAGACCCGCCCAAGCAGGGCGAGGTAAAAGTAAAACTGGCGGCGACAGCTGTCTGCCACAGCGATATCCATTTTTTCAAGGGAGAGCTTCCCGGCAAGCTGCCGTTTGTCGCCGGCCACGAATCTTCGGGATATGTTGAAGAAGTCGGCAATGGTGTGACCGGCTTTAAGAATGGCGACCCCGTTGTACTGTCGCTGCTCGTTTCCTGCGGCAAGTGTAAATACTGCGTGACGGGCAGGAGCTATATGTGCAATGCTGTTTGGCCGCTGGATACCGAGACGCGCATGCATAACAAGAAGGGGCAGGACCTGGCGATGCTGCTGAAAACCGCCAGCTTTGCCGAGTATACTATCGTGGACCAGTCCCAGCTGGTAAAAATCCCCAAAGATATGCCCATGGATAGGGCGGCGCTGCTTGCCTGCGGCGTCATTACCGGCTTTGGAGCGGTCGTCAACCGCGCTAAAGTCGAGGTTATGAGCAGCTGCGTCATTATCGGCGTTGGCGGCGTTGGGCTGAATGCGGTACAGGGAGCCGCTATTTCCGGTGCGTATCCGGTCATCGCCGTGGACATCGCTGACAAGAAGCTGGAAGCCGCTAAAACTTTCGGGGCGACGCATGTAGTCAACTCGGCAAAAACCGACCCCGTTAAGACAATCCAGGAG
>Ga0154794_1104_pt3 | contig 17649 bp, 14 predicted proteins | sample Rifle2008BG16ft_FD_105802 | JGI IMG/M metagenome (GOLD analysis project Ga0154794, IMG submission 105802) | Chloroflexi bacterium RBG_16_50_11
TCGGTGCGGCTGCTGCAGCCGAGCTTGTTAAAGATATTGGTCATGTGGGCTTTTACGGTGCGCAGGCTGATAAAAAGCTTTTCTGACATCTCCTTGTTGCTTAATCCCTGGGAAGCCCATTTCAATATCTCCATTTCCCTCGTGGTAAGTTGCCCGCCGCTCTCGCGTTCCCCCTCGCTTTTGGATAAATTGGCCAGCCTTTGTACCAGCTTGCGGGTTACTTCGGGGTCCAGCACTGATTCCCCGGAACGTACGGCGCGTATGGCTTTCACCACGTCCTTGCCGGGCGAGTTTTTCAGCAAATACCCGCAGGCGCCGGCTTCGAGCAGCCCGATGATATAGCGGATATCGCTGTAAGCTGTTAGTATCAATAGCGCCGTCGAAGGTGAAACCTGCTTTATTTGCTTGGTCGCTTCCACGCCGTTGAGCTTCGGCATGACGATGTCCATGATGACGATATCCGGTTTGACCTCTTTAGCTATTCTGACTGCTTCCTCGCCGTCGACTGCTTCTCCCACCAACTCAAAGTCCTTTTCCTGCTCTAGCAGGTTGCGCATGCCTTCCCTCAACATGGCATGGTCGTCGGCAATTAAAATCCTGGTCTTCATTATGCTCCTCTAGACCCGATTTTAGTGATATTGTTACCCATATTATTTTAGGACGTTCTGGGAAAAATCTCAAACTCGGCGGATTAGGTCTGGAGTATTAGTACCAAAGGGCATGATAAATTGGACTTCCCGCCAGCCAAGATAAGTCGGGAGGGCGGTTTGAGGAATTCGGCCAGATGTTATCATGAAAATAGAACAGGTATGAAAGGCCGCGGGAGTAGCGTGGGAAGAAGAAAAGAAATAAGAAAACTTAGCCCTGAAGAAACACAGAAAAAAAAGAAAGCCATTCTAGCCGCTCTAGCTAAAGCCTCTGAAGATTATCTACCCTCCCCCCAAGCCCCCGCTTTTTCAATAGCGAGTCCGATGATTATTACACTCTATCGCGGGATGAGATAGATGCGCTCGTCAGCGGCAATATGGGAAAAATAGAGAGCTGGGTCAGTAATATGGATAGAGACCATGCTACCCGCCTTTTACGCTGGCTCATTAAGGAGAAGTGGTGAGAGAGGGATTCCCCTCCTCTAACCTCGGGTTTTCGTTGTAAAGAACGTGAATACTTAAAAAGGAGAAGTGCTAATGGTTGAGAAGAAAAAGGTACTGATTGCAGATGACGAGAGTATTGTCAGAGAATCGTTATCGGAGTGGTTAACTGACCACGGCTATCAGGTCGTCACCGCCGCCAATGGTGATGAAACGCTCAAGATACTCAAGAAGGGTGGTAATTTGGGCGTTGTTGTCCTCGATGTGCGTATGCCTGGCAAAGACGGTATATCTATTCTGGAGGAAGCTAAGCAGCAATATCCTGACCTCAAATACATCATTATCAGCGGCTATCCGTCCGTTGATGTCATGAGTAAGGGTATCAGGCTGGGAGCTATCGGCTTCCTGGTCAAACCCTTCAACCCGGAAGAGCTTGAACAGCTGGTTCATCATGCCTTAAACGGAGAAGCAAAGAAAACCGCAATCGTGGCGGAAGCAACCACCCGGTCGGAAGAAGAAATCCTCGGCCAGATTTCCGGCAAGGAAATAGCCTCCATGATGGCGGAAAACCGCGTCTTCAAACCTTCCCATGACTTTTCACATTCCGCCGCCATACGCAGCCTGGAAGAGTATAAGGCGCTCTACAACTGGTCCGTTAAAGACCCGGAGGGATTCTGGGGTCAGATGGCAAACCAGCTCCACTGGTTCAAGAAATGGGACAAGTTCCTGGAGTATGATTTTAAAGATAAACCGGAAGTGCGCTACTTTATCGGCGGCAAAATCAATGTCAGCTATAACTGCCTTGACCGCCACCTCGATACCTGGCGGAAAAACAAAGCCGCTCTCATCTGGCAGGGCGAACCGGATGGAGACACCCGTGTCTATACCTATCAGCAGCTTTATTACGAAGTATGCAAGTTCGCCAATGTCCTGAAAAAACACGGCATTAAAAAGGGCGACACCGTTTCCATTTACCTCCCCATGATTCCTGAACTGGCTATCGCCATGCTGGCTTGTGTCCGTATCGGCGCCGTTCACAGCGTGGTGTTCGGCGGTTTCAGCGCCGAAGCCCTGCGCGACCGTGTTCAGGACTGCAAATCCAAGATGCTCGTCACCGCTGACGGCTACTGGCGCAGCGGCAAACACATCGGCAGCAAAGGCAATGCTGATAACGCCCTTAAAGAATGCCCCACCATCCAGAAAGCGATTGTTGTCAAACGGCTCGGCATAGATATCCCCATGCAGGCGGGACGTGATTTCTGGTGGCATGAAGAAGTAAATGCTGCGGATATTTCCTCTACCTGCGAAGCCGAACAGATGGATGCTGATGCTCCCCTCTTTATCCTCTACACCAGCGGCAGCACCGGTAAACCCAAGGGCGTCCTCCACACGCAGGGCGGCTATCTCCTGCACTGCTATCAAAGTATGAAATGGATATTTGACATCAAAGACGAGGACACGTATTGGTGTACCGCTGATGTCGGCTGGGTAACCGGTCACAGCTATATCGTCTACGGTCCTTTATCTATCGGCGCCGCCAGTCTCATGTTTGAAAGCGTGCCAACCTATCCCGGTCCCGATAGATTCTGGCAAGTCGTAGAAAAATTCGGCGTCAACGTGTTCTATACTGCCCCCACGGTCATCAGGGCATTAATGAGAGACGGCGAGGATTGGCCGAATAAACATGACCTCTCCAGCCTTAGACTCCTCGGCAGCGTCGGCGAGCCTATTAATCCTGAAGCCTGGATGTGGTATCACCGCGTTATCGGTAAAGAAAAATGCCCCATTGTAGATACCTGGTGGCAGACGGAAACCGGCGGTATCCTCATTACACCCCTCCCCGGCGCTATTCCCACCAAACCCGGTTCTGCCACGCTCCCCTTCCCCGGTGTGGAGCCGGTAATCTTAAAAGAGAACGGCACCGAGGCTGGTGTCAATGAAGGCGGCTGGCTTTGTATTAAGAAACCCTGGCCCGGCATGATGCGCACCCTCTGGGGAGACCCGGAACGGTTCAAGACGGCTTACTTCGGCAAATTCCCTGGGTACTATAATACCGGTGATGGTGCCCGCAAAGACCCGGACGGCTACTACTGGCTCATGGGCCGTATCGATGATGTCATCAACGTCTCCGGCCATCGCATCGGTACCGCCGAGGTTGAAAGCAGCCTGGTCTCCCATCCCAAGGTAGCGGAAGCTGCTGTCGTCGGCATGCCGCATTCGCTGAAAGGGCAGGGTATCTATGCCTATGTAACCCTCAAGACCGGCGTAGCTGTCACCCCCGATATCGATAAAGAACTTAAAAATCATGTCCGTCAGCAGATTGGTCCCATTGCTACCCCGGATGTCATTCAGTTAGCTGACGGTCTACCCAAGACCCGCAGCGGTAAAATCATGCGCCGTATCCTCGTTAAAATTGCCGCCGGCGATACCAGCAATCTGGGTGATACTTCCACCCTTGCCGACCCATCGGTAGTGCCAACTCTGCTGACTGGCAGAAAGAAGTAAAAAACATGGCGAAAGTGGCCGGCGTGGAGGTTCCTCTCCGTCTATTGGCATATTAAACTAAAATTTTTGGAGGTATTTCGTGTCACAAATCTCGACCAAAGAAGAACCGCAGTGGGGAAATCCGGGCGCCCTGGGACTGGCGGCTTTCGGTCTCAACACTATCCTGCTCCAGGTGCACAATATCGGTTTGATTGATGGCAGCCTGCCGCTGATATTCGGCTTTGTCTGGGGAGGTATCGCCCAGATTATTGCCGGCACTATTTGCGGTAAGCGGGGAGACACCTTCGGTCTCACGGCATTTACATCATATGGAGTGTTCTGGCTCGGTCTTAGTTTGAGCTTCTTGCTGCAATGGACGGGAGTGGTCAAACTGGATAACTCCGGTCTTGCCTGGATGTTTGTCATGTGGGGCATTTTCACCGGTTTCATGACCATTGCTACGTTCAAAATGGACTATCTGCACGTTATTATCTTTAGCACATTGACTATCCTGTTTTTCCTTCTGGCCGCTCATTTCTTCGGCGGACTGTCTGCTAAAGTGGTTGGTTGGGAAGGTCTTCTACCGGGCGCAGCAGCTACTTATGGCGCCGCCGCGGTGGTTATTAATAATAAGTTCGGGCGTGAAGTTCTCCCGCTTGGTAAGATACAGAAATAAAGTCTAACAGAATAATACAAAAAGCGGCCCGGCAAGCTTTATCAAGGCTTCCAGCCGCTTTTTTATTCCAGGATTTAGAACTTCAGACCCTGATACAGGCTACCTCATGCCCTTCTTTGATAGTCCTTAAAGGCGGCACCGCCTGGTTGCACTCCGGGATAGCCATAAAGCAGCGCGGGTGGAAAGGGCAGCCGGGAGGCGGGTTCAGCGGACTGGGCACCTCGCCCTTAAGGATAATGCGCTCTCTTGTCTCTTCCACAAACGGGTCGGCTATCGGAACGGCAGAAAGTAGCGCTCTCGTATAAGGGTGCAGCGGATTTTCGTAAAGCACCCTTGACTTGCAGATTTCCATGATGCGCCCCAGGTACATCACCGCCACGCGGTCGCTGATGTGGCGTACCACGGAAAGGTCATGAGCGATAAACAGGTAGCTTAACTCTTTAACGCTGCTCTGTAGCTCCTCTAGAAGGTTGATAATCTGCGCCTGGATGGAAACGTCGAGCGCGGAAATAGGCTCGTCACATATAATCAGGGAAGGGTCGCAGGCAAGCGCGCGCGCCACGCCGATGCGCTGTCGCTGGCCTCCGGAAAATTCATGCGGAAAGCGGTCGGTCATGGAAGGGTCCAGTCCGACGATGCGGAAAAGCTGCTCCACCCTGTCTCGGTATTCCCCCTTGTTCATCACCATTTGATGGATTTTCAATGGTTCGCCCACGATGCTGCCGGCGCTCTGCCGCGGGTCCAGCGATGAATATGGGTCCTGGAAGATTAGGGCCATATCTTTACGGACTTCCCTCAACTTCCTTTCAGGTAGAGTGGTAATGTTTTTACCTTGAAAAAGAATTTTGCCGCTGGTAGCCCGGTAAAGTCCCAAGACGCAACGCCCGATGGTCGTCTTGCCGCAGCCGCTTTCTCCCACCAGCCCCAGCGTTTCATCTTTCATCAGTTTAAAAGTCACCCCGTCGACGGCTTTAACATCGGCAACTTTGCGTTTTAATAAGCCGCGCATCACCGGGAAATACATTTTCAGGTCGGTTACATCTAGAATTACATTATCCTGGTTCTGGTTCACCGCTTCGCCTCCTTGGTATCGGCGTAGCACCGGATAAAATGATTGCCGTTAACGGGGGTAAGCTCCGGCCATGGTTCTTTGTAGCATTTTTCTATCTTCCAGGAACACCTTGGCAGGAAGGCGCACGTGGGCGGCATATTGATAAGGTTGGGAGGTAAACCCTCGATGGGTACGAGCTTTCTCCCCTCCTCCTCGTCCAGCCTGGGGATACACTTAAGAAGTCCCATTGTATAAGGATGTCGCGGTGTCCCGAAGATATCCTTCGTCGTGCCGGACTCTACAATGCGCCCGGCATACATGATATAGATTCTCTTGGCATACCGGGCCACCACGCCCAGATTATGTGTCACGATAACCAGCGATGCCCGGAAGCGCTGTACTATGTCTTTCATCATTTCCAGCAGCTGCGCCTGCGTGGTCACATCCAGCGCGGTAGTAGGCTCATCGGCGATAAGAATTCTGGGATTGCAGGAAAGCCCCATCGCAATCATTACCCTCTGCCGCATCCCCCCGCTGAAGTTGTGCGGATAGTCGTCAATACGCTTTTCTGCCGCTGGTATGCCTACCATTCCCATCAGCTCGATAGCTTTCTTATGGGCGGCATCGCTGCTCATTTTCAAATGCAGTACCAGCATTTCGGTCAGCTGCTGCCCTATGGTTAAAACCGGGTTTAAAGACGTCATCGGCTCCTGGAAAATCATGGCTATCCTAGCCCCGCGGATAGAACGCATCTCCGCTCCATGCTGCTGATATTTAAGCAGATTCTGCCCCTCGAAGATAACCTCACCACCGGCAATCTCACCCGGCGCATTGATAAGCTGCATTATGGAAAGCTGGCTCACTGACTTGCCGCAGCCGCTCTCCCCCACCAGTCCGATGATTTCCTGCTCGTCGATATAATAAGAGACATCGTTTACGGCTTTCACCAGGCCGCTCTCTGTCTTAAATTGCGTCACTAAATTATTGACTCTTAATAACTCTGTCACGTTGGTATCCTTGTACTAAAGTATGCCTCTAAGCCTCGGGTCTAAAGCGTCCCTTAACCCATCGCCGACCATGTTAAAAGCAAAGACCACTAACATGATGGCAACGCCGGGCGCAATTGAAAGAATGGGGAAACTCCTTAGATACCGGTAACCATCATTGACCATGGCTCCCCATGCCGCTCCAGGCGGTTCAATACCTATGCCGATAAAGCTAAGCGCGGCCTCTGCCATAACCAGGCCGCCAAGCTGCAGGGTGACAAGCACAATCATCGGTGGCAGGGCATTCGGCAAAATATGGTTTAACATGATGCGCCAGTTGCCCGCCCCCATGGACCGCTCGGCTAATACATAATCATTCTGCTTGATAGTCAAAGCCAGCCCGTTCATCACCCTGGCATATCCCGGTATGGTAGCCACGGTGAGAGCGATGATGACGTTTTGTATTCCTCCGCCGAGAATCGCCGCCAGCATCATCGCCAGTATCAGCATCGGGAACCCCATCAAGGCGTCCATTATCCTCATTATTACGGCGGCGGTAATACCGCCCACGAAACCGGCGATTAAACCCAGCGCAAAACCGATAATTGCCGCCACGCTTACCGTAATAAAACCTACCTGCAGCACCGTCCTGGAACCGTAAATTAGCCGGCTCAAAGTGTCCCTGCCCTGGATATCCGTACCCAGCCAGTGACTTGAACTGGGGCCTTGTAAAGAATCCTCCAGTTTATTTAGATACGGGTCATATGGAGCTATTAAGTCAGCGAACGCCGCGGTGAATACCAGTAAACCCAGTACCACCAGACCGAAGATAACTATCTTGCGTTGCAGAAATACTCTCCAGAAGCGCTTCCACTCGCTCACACGCGGCGGTGCTTCGGAGAACTCTTGTATCGCAGTGTTTACTTCGGCCATTCTTGGTTTCTCCTAGTTGTAGCGTATCCTCGGGTCGAGCCAGACATAAGAAATTTCCACGAATAAATTGGTAATAACTATTATTGCTGCTATTACCAGAGTGCCGGATTGTATCACCACGTAATCCTGCGCAAAAATGCTGGTTACCAGCAATCTGCCCACACCGGGAATGGCAAACATCGTTTCAATAATCACGGAACCCGCAAAAACCATCCCTATTCCCATGCCCAGCACGGTTACTATCGGTATCAGTCCGTTCTTCAAAGCATGTTTCATTATAACTGTACGCTCTCGCAGCCCTTTAGACCACGCTGTGCGTATGTAATCCTGCCGCGTCACCTCCAGCATACTGGACCGCGTCAAACGCGCTGTCGTCGATAGACCGCCGATAGCCATGCAGAAAACCGGCAATATTATTTGTCTTGTATTCAGCCAGAAGTCTTCAAAAGGAGAAATATAACCGGCAATTTCTAGCCACCCTAACCTCAACGAGAAAATATACACCAGTATCGCTGCGAGCCAGAAAACAGGAATACAAACGCCGATATTCGCCAGAAATGTTGAGACAGTATCTATCCAGGTGCCGCGCCTTACCGCCGCAGCCAGCCCCATCAACGTTCCGACAACTATATTAAGAATGAGCGCCAGCACGCCCAGGTGCAGAGTAATGGGAAAACGTTCCGCCATGAGCGTCCCTACGTTCTCATGGTAATAAATCGAGGTCCCGAGGTTGCCGTGAAGCAGGTCCCACATCCACAGAGCGTATTGTTCCGGCAGAGATTTATCTAATCTGTACTCGATACGTAAACGGTCAAGCTCTTCTTCAGTTATTGTACCTGACGTAGCTTGGTTCCCGAGGAATATTATCAGCGGGTCGCCGGGCAGAAGGCGGATGGACAGGAAAACGATAACCGTGACAAGGATGATAATGACTACCGCCATGAATAATCGTCGTATTATATATGCGGTCATATCTGGTACAAGCCTTTAACCACTTTAGTAATTCACACGTATTTCTTAAATTTAAAATAGTATATCACATTACGGAAATTTCATCTATCTGGCTGGGCATAATTATTTTCAGTTAATCAAAAAATGTTAAGACTTCATACAATGCTGGGTGGTTCGCCATCTATTACTCATTGTATACGATGTACGAACCACCCAGCAAACTACACTATCTTGTTTTTAGTGTGGGTCCATCCAGATTAGTTCTTGCTGCCAGCGCACGAACCCCTGTTGGAACTGTTGGCTGTGGACATATTTGGCTGCCACACTCGCTGACGGTATCTGGTAAACAGGAATCAGGTAAGCTCCGTCATTAAGATACTTATATGCCCTTTCGGTCACTTCCTTCTGTTTTGCCGGGTCCGAATAGGTAACAGCCTCCTTGTCCAGCGCTGCCTGATAATCGGTATGGCCCAGATACACCAGGTTGGTAAACGGGTTAGTGCTGAACCAGCGCATGTAGGTGAGCAGGTTGGTGATATCCATGCCCGACCACATGAAAGACAGGCCTGGCTGCGCCTTGCCCCAGACCGTTCCAAAGAACCGGCCGGGGTCGGCTACGTCAAGCTCGGTCTCGATGCCCACGGCATCCAGGTAGCCCTTAATAGCTGTGCCGGCATCTTGTTCAGCCGGAGTATTACCTATTAGTAGCTTGGTTTTTATTGTGGTATAGCCTGCTTTCTCTATCAGCTCTTTGGCTTTTGCAGCGTCATAACCTCGCACCGGGTAGTTCGGGTCGTAGCCCCACTCGGTAGAAGGAGCCAGCTGTGTCAAAGGCACATAAAGTCCGGCGCCAATAGCCAGGGCAATTGCCGGCTTATCCAGAGCGTAGTCTAGAGCGTAGCGTAAGTCCTTATTGTTCCAGATGGAATCGGGGTCAGAAGTATTGGGCCAGATACTCATAATCAAGCCTACCCAGCCGCTTATCTTCTTAAAGCCTGCGTCATACATTTCCTTCTGGTCTCGGGCAGGCGCGCCCAGCCAGTAATCGGCCTCTCCCTTTTCCATTATCGCTCTGGCGGCAACCGGGTCCGGAATGTAACGAATATTGACCCCATCGAGATACGGCAGGGGTTTATTCCAGTAGTTCTCGTATTTCGTCCAGGTCATGTGGCTGTCGCGCTTGTATTCCACCAGCTTGAAAGGTCCGGCACCGACGATGTGGTCGCGGTTCCATACTTTACCCTTCTCGGCATCTCCGCCGGTAGCGTCCATATAAGCCTTCTGGGAACGCGGGTGAGCCCATGCCCAGTTCTGGATGAACTGGTTGGAATACTCCTTGAATTTAATAGCGAACGTATATTTGTCGATTTTCTCCATGCCGTCAAACATAGCTATATTCCAGAAACGCCCGTTATCCATTGTCTGTTGATAATTCCACATAGCTACGTCGGCGGTAAGCTCGCTTCCGTCATGGAAGAGAATTCCTTCCTTCAGGTAGAAGACCAGCCTCTTACCTTCAATGTCTTCAACCACTTCTTTGGCGAGGACCGGTTCCAAACCGTTTCCTTGACCCCGCGCGGCGGTCGCATCTACATAGCCGTTCAGACCCCATAACACTGCGCCGAGGTCAGCCGGGCCGCCTTCAAACCCGCCCAGCACCTGCGGACCGGAAGCGGTGATAACTCTCAACGTTCCGCCAAATACCGGTTCGCCTTCATCGGTTGTCCCGCCGCCGCCTTCATCCTTGGAACAGCCGGTCACCAGCACTCCGATAATAACAATAAGTGCCAATGAAATCAGTAATATTTTTTTCACTTAGTCTTTCCTCCTCTAAGCGTTAGCTGTGTATTTTAACGGAGTATCTCTGTGGTTTATATTGGTGTTGCCTCACAATCGGATATAAATCACCTTAATCTCCGGTAACAAAGATAAATATTTTTCACCCGCTAAATTCAACAAAAACAAACGTACTTAGTATTATCAGATAATAGTGCGGCTTTTATTATATATACGCATTTATTAAAAAGTCAATGCCAGTATAGATTTATTTTTAGGCAACTGCAAATATTTATTAAACTTGTAAATTATTATCCAGATTCTGGCATGAAAGATAAGTGAAAGTCAAATCGCTTAAATCACACATTATTGCTATTTTTTATCTCGATTTATTGAAATTTTGATAAATAGCCGATAAACTATTTTTTTCTTATATTAACTTGCTATATCCGCTATACTGGTTGTATCATAGGTAACTGGAGCGTTAATTTTCATGGATAGTGACCTGGTTCCCCCCGGCCTTACTTACCTTGCCGATAATATTATTACCCGGCAGAATATCCTCGGCGTTACCAAGGAGCAGGGTGCCCGCTGGGCGCAAAAGCTTAACCTACCCTCCCGCGCCGATACCGTTTTCTTTGCCGGTTGCGGCTACCAGTTCTCCGCCCAGCTGGAAGTATTGATGTCCTTGGCAAGGGGCATCGATAAAAGCGTTATCGGCTCCGAACTCCCCATGCGCTTCGCCCGCTTTCAAAAGAAACTAGGGCTTAATCTGCCCGGTATCTATAGTAATGTTCTCTCCCGCGGCGGCGATGCTGAAGTCAAACCTCTGGAAGCCGCCGTAAAAGTCCTCCGCAACATGGGTATTCAGCCGGGCTACCTGGCGAAAAATGAACCCTGCTGCGGCGCCACGCTCTATCACGCCGGGCTCCAGTCAAAATTCGCTGAAAATGCCCGTAAAGCTTATCAGGTACTTAAAGATTCGGGAGTCAAGCGGGTCATTAGCGTCGTCCCATACTGCACCCATGCTCTCCAAAAACTCTTTCCCCTCTATATTAAGGACTATGACCTTGAGGTAAGGCATTTTTTGGAAATCGTCGCCGAGAAAATTTCTCTCTTTAAACTCCGCTACCCCCGCCCCGTCAGGGTAACCTACCACGACCCCTGCCAGATGGTGCGCTTTATGAACCTGATTGAAGAACCGCGCCGGATTTTGCGCGCTATTGAAGGCATTACTTTAGTAGAAACCGACTGGACGCGCGGCGAGTGGGCAACCTGCTGCGGCGGCGGCGGCGGCTTTGAAACTGTCTTCCCGGAATTAAGCCAGGTGCTGGCCGTCAACCGGGTTACCGAACTCCTGGAAACCAAGCCGGATATCATCATTACGCATTGCCCCGGCTGCATCATGCAGCTTAAGGATGGACTCCACCAGCTGAAAATTGAAGGCGTCGAGGTGCTTGATTTGATACAAATCGTCGCCACTGCCATGGAATCATGAAAAAACAATCGGACTTCAAAAGCTATAAAAAAGAAATTATGGGCGCGGCGCACAATGACCGCCTCCGCCTGGCGCTTTCCCGTGCCGTAAAAAGCTTCCGCGCCAACGTTAAAAACGCCCTGGAAAAGTTCCCCCACACTGTTAAATTGGCAGATGAAGTCCTGGAGATTAAGAAAAAAGCTATCCCGGACATGGAAAAGCTGGCCCGCCAGGCAATCGCCTCTATTGAAGAGAACAAGGGCAAAGGCTATATCGCCCGCACCTCGGAAGAAGCTCTGGAAATTATCGCCAACCTTGTCGGCACTAAGAAGCTAATCGTTAAGGGTAAATCTATGACCGGCGAGGAAATCGGACTCCGTGAACACCTTGAGGAAAAAGGCAATGAGGTTTATGAGACCGACCTCGGCGAGTTTATTATTCAGAAACTCGGTGATAGACCGATGCACATTACCTCCCCCTCCATCCATGTCCCCCGGGAGGATGTCGCCCGTCTTTTCTCCAAGGTTATGGGGCAGGAAATCGCCCCCGATGCGGAAATTGCGGACATGGTCGCCGCCGCCCGCGAATACTTAAGAGACAAGTTTTTCCGCGCTGATATCGGCATCAGCGGAGCAAACGTCGTCGCTGCGGAGACCGGCACGCTCTTTATTATTGAAAACGAAGGCAATATCCGCCTCTCCACCAGCGCCCCGCCGGTTCATATCGCTTTGGTCGGCATGGAAAAACTGGTGCCCACCTTGAGCGATGCTTTCAAAGTCAGCGAGGTTACCTGGCGCTATGCCAATTACACCATTCCTTCCTATGTCAGTCTGGTCTCCGGTCCCAGCAAGACGGGCGATATTGAAAAAGTGACTACCTACGGCGCCCATGGTCCCAAGGAGTTCCATGTTATCTTTCTTGACGGTGGCAGAACGCGTCTGGCTAAATATCCCCTCCTCCGCCAGGCGCTTTATTGTCTGCGTTGCGGCGGCTGCCTTTACGAGTGCCCCGTCTTTGCCGTGACTGCCGGCCATTTCGGGGATAAGTATTTTACCGGCATCGGCGCCGTCTGGGCGGCTATCGTCAATAAGGACTCGGAAAAAGCGGCTTCTTTAGCCTATACCTGCCTTACCTGCGGGCGCTGCCGCCAGCGCTGCCCCGTCAAAATAGATGTCCCGGAAATGGTTATCGAATTGCGGAAGTTCCTCGCAGAAGGCGAATAGACGCGATGCGCTTAATCAAGGCTGCTGATATTACCCGGGCTGTAGCTAGTCTCTTCAAACAGGCTAATTATAACCTCGGCGATGATGTCCTTGCCGCTTTAAATAAAGCTCGTAAAGCGGAAGAATCCCCCGCCGGCCGTGAAGCTCTCGACGCTATTTTGGAAAATGCCCGTATCGCCGCCGACGAGAAAATACCTCTCTGCCAGGACTGCGGCGCCGCCGTTGTCTTTCTGGAAATCGGTCAGGACGTACTTGTTGTTAAAGGCGATCTATATAAAGCTGTTAATGAAGGTGTAAAACAGGCTTATAAAGAAGGCTATTTGCGTAAGTCCATGGTCGACCGACCCTTTTCCGATAGAAAAAATACCGGCGATAACACCCCCGCGGTCATTCATACTGATATCGTCCCCGGCAATAAACTAAAAATCACTGTCTTGCCTAAGGGCGGCGGCGCGGAAAATATGGCTAAGCTCGGCATGTTATTACCTGCCGCCGGCAGAAAGGGCGTTATCGACTTTGTGGTTAATGCCGTCAGTGAAGCCTGGAGCAATCCCTGCCCGCCCGTTATCGTTGGTGTGGGCGTCGGCGGCACCGCGGAAAAAGCGATGTTCATGGCAAAGCATGCCCTCATTAGAAAAATAGGGAAGCCCAGCTCGAATAAAGAGACCGCCGCCCTCGAAAAAGAGATTTTACATAAAGTTAATGACCTCGGCATCGGGCCGATGGGCTATGGCGGCAGAATAACGGCATTGGCCGTCCACGTTGAGACCTTTCCCGCCCATATTACCGCCCTCCCCGTAGCGGTAAACTTACAGTGCAACTCCGCCCGCCACAGAGAAGTGGTACTTTAGCGTCCTCCCCCTTTTATAAAGGGGGATAAGAGGGTGAATATTGGTGAAGAAAATATTATTGCCTTTTACTGAACGGACATTGGCAAACCTTAAAGCCGGCGATAATCTCCTGCTTTCCGGCGTCCTCTATGTCGCCCGCGATGCCGCCCACTGCCGTATGCTAGAGACTCTTAATAGGGGAGAACCTTTGCCTTTTGATATTAAAGGTCAGACACTTTACTATATGGGTCCCTCCCCCGCTCCTCCCGGCAAAGTCATCGGCTCCGCCGGCCCCACCACCAGCGCCCGCATGGATGCTTATACCCCCCGCCTCCTCGCCGCCGGACTTAAAGGTATGATTGGCAAAGGCGTGCGCTCTAAAGAGGTCAAAGAAGCCCTGGGAAAATATAAAGCCGTCTATCTGGCCGCCGTCGGCGGCGCCGGGGCTCTCATCTCTAAAACCATCGTAAAATCGGAAATCGTTGCCTATGCCGACCTCGGTCCCGAGGCTGTTTTGCGACTTGACGTTAAAGACTTTCCTGTCACGGTCATCAATGATATCTATGGCGGGGATTTGTACATCGAGGGGAAAAAGAAATATAACATCGTCTAGCCATTTTTATCTTCCCCTCTCTGCCAGCGGAGAGGGGAAGATAAGAGGAGAGGTTTTATCAAACCTTTACTAATTTTGGGGTATTGACGTCTCCCCTTTGTAAGGGGAGATAAGAGAGGGATTTTGTTCCCATCCACGGCGGCGATTTGTATATCGAGGGTAAAAAACAGTATAGTTTAGCCTGATAAATAATGTCGTTGTAGGAGGCATTTATCATGGCTAAGTATCAATACTTTGACATCACCCTTCCCCTGAATAAGGAAATTCCCATTCCCCCGCCCATACCGCCCCAGCCGGGTCAGCAGCCGCCCCCTGCTGAATCTAAAGTGCCCCAGCCCTCCGTTTACCGCTTTTTTGATGTTGATAAGGGCGATAAAGTTACCATGTCCCGCATTGAAATGACCTCCCATGACGGCACCCACATCGATGCCCCCCTCCACTTTATCCCCGGCGGCACCACTATCGACGCTATGCCTATTGAGACTACCGTCGGACCCTGCCGCGTTATTGAAATCAAAGATGAAAAATCGGTCACCGTCAAAGAGCTGGAGCCTTATAAAATCAAAGCCAGTGAACGTATCCTGTTCAAGACGAAAAACTCCCCGATTGTTTACTCTACCAGGCAATACCTCGGTAAGTTTGTCACCGTTTCCCTGGAAGCCGCCAAATACCTCGCCGCTAAAAAGATAAGGCTGGTTGGGCTCGACTATATTTCCATCGCCAGCGCGGAGCCTATGGAAAACGTTAATGATGTCCACAAGACATTTCTCTCTAACGGCATCTTTATCCTTGAAGCGCTGAATCTAGCCGGCGTCAAACCCGGCAAATATGAGCTTATCTGCCTTCCTCTGCGCATAGACAAAGGCGATGCTGGTCCCTCCCGCGTTATCTTAAGAAAATAATTAGCGTTGTCACTCTGACCTTGAACGAAGCGAAGGGGAAGAATCCGTAACTTCCCCCGTTCTTCCTCTGTTGTCATTGCGGGCGAAGCGTGGCAATCTCTATTTTTGCCTGCCCAAATTCATCGCCTCATCAGCCATATTTCTCGGGTCGGGGAGATTTCCTGCAAGAGGGGGCTAGGGGGTGAGGTAAGGTAAGGCTAAATAAAAAAGGAGGGAGCTTTAAACTCCCCCCTTTGCTTGTTATAACTTAATTATTCCTTATTACTTGACACTTGCTACTTGTTACTTTCCCCGCGTGTTTATCTTCTCTCTCCTGACTGTGCGCGCGCCATAAAGCCCCGCTCCGGATTGTACCGTCCCAGCGGTATGCCCCCGCTCACATTAATCATCTGCCCCGTGATATAAGAAGACATCTCCGAGCACAGGAACAATACTGTGTAGCCGATGTCCTCCGGCTGACCCACTCTGCCCATCGGCTGGTTCTGTCCCATGGAGTCCATCACGGCGTTCCTCTCGTTCGCCGGTATGTTAGCCAGCACTGGCTCCCAGAATGGTGTCTTAATTGGTCCGGGCAGAATCCCGTTCACGTTAATGCCGCTTGGCCCCAGCTCATAAGCCAGGTTAATCACCAGCCCGATGATAGCCGCCTTCGCCCCGTGATACTCTACCGATGGCCCCGGTGGATTGTACACGCCCATCGATGAAATCAGCACGATTTTCCCGTATTTCTGTTTTTTCATGTAGGACACTACTTCCTTGCAGAAAATTACGTGCCCCTTGTAGTTAAGGTTCGTCATCAGGTCGAAGTATTTTTCATCCGTGTTCTCCACGCCCATCTTCGGCCTTTCACCGGGCGCCATCTGTATTACTTTAGTTCTCGGTATGCTTCCCCCCGCGCACCCCACCAGTATATGCACCGTGCCGAACTTCTTTACCGTCTGGTCCACGCATTCCTTGATTGCCTTGGAATCGGTGATGTCGCAGTTTATATAGATAGCTTCCTTGCCCTTTTTCGTGGCATCCGCCGCCGTTTTCTTACCTTCCTCGCCCTTCACATCCGCGATTACACAGTTGCAGCCCTCCTCCGCAAACAGCAGCGCCGTCGCCCTTCCCATCCCTGTCGCGCCGCCATTAATAATAGCGACCTTATCGGGTAACAGCTGTTTCATATCTTTCCTCCTTGGATTCATTTCCAATTTTGGCAATAATATAATCCTTTTTTTGAAAAACATCAATATTTCAATATTCCTTTCCCTTTATCTATCATCTTTAGTATAATGCCAGCGTGGACTCGCTCTCCTTCGACCCCATGGCTTCGGTTTATGATGAAACACGCGTCGTTGATGAAGCTAATTTCAACGCCGTCCTTGACTTGATTATTGAAAAGTATCCGCCGTCCAAATACAAAAAACTCTTTGAGCCGGGTATTGGCACCGGCCGTATCGGTATTGCGTTGGCGGAAAGAGGCTATCACGTCACCGGCATAGATATCTCTAGGAAGATGCTTAAGGTCTTGGAGAAGAAACTCTCTTGCCGGCAGGATTCCCTCCCGATGGTCTTTAAAAAAGCTGACGTCACCGCTTTGACGTTTGAAGATACGTCCTTCGATATTTCTGTAGTCGTTCACCTCTTTCACTTAGTGCGTAACTGGCAAAAAGCTGTCTCTGAAGTCTTAAGGGTGCTCAAACCAGGCGCTCCGCTGATTATGATAGCCACCGGCGCTGGTATGGAAGTTCCTGCTATCAATGACAGGTATCGGGAATTATGCGCCGAGTGTGGGCATTCAGCTAACCACATTGGCTTGCCTGGAATTCCAGTCCTTCAGGAATATCTGAAGAATTTTGGTCGTCATACGGAAATAATTGAAAACCGTTGGCAGTGGACGCAAAAGGTCCGCATTGACGAAGCGTTTCGTCATATTAAGTTACGCTATTACGGCATGACACGTTTGGTCCCCAAAGCCATACACCTGAAAGCTGTAAGGAAACTTGAATCAGAACTGCGGAAGCAATACGGTACTCTGGAAACCGAGCTTGAAGTTCCTAATCAGATGAGGCTGTTTTTAATCACAGTTTAGCGCTTTTTCAGCGTATCCTGTTTAATTAGCTTTTTCCCCCAAAACGTTACTTTTGTCACTTGACCATCTTAAAATTATTGCTATAATTATCTTGATTTTATAGTAACAGGAGGATAATTTATGGCTGACACAAAAGCAAATCTCCAGGAAGCTTTCGCCGGAGAAAGCCAGGCCAACCGCAAGTATCTCTTCTTCTCGGAAAAAGCTGATGCCTCCGGCAATAAACAGGTCGCCCGCCTCTTCCGCGCCGCCGCCGAGGCGGAAACCGTCCACGCCCGCAACCACTTAAAAGTCCTAGGGGAAATCAAGTCGGATAAGGAAAATCTTGGTGCTGCGGTCGGCGGCGAACATTATGAATTTACCACGATGTACCCCGGCTTTATCGAGAAAGCAAAAAAAGAGAAAAACAAGGCTGCCGCCAATAGCTTCGACCTCGCTAACAAGGTCGAGCAAATCCATCACAAGCTTTTCCAGGCTGCTTTAAAAAACCTCGAAGCCGGCAAATCTGCCAAAGATGCGCCTTATTATGTCTGTCAGGTCTGCGGCAACACGGTAGAAGGTAAAGCCCCGGAGAGGTGCCCC
>Ga0154794_1043_pt2 | contig 17304 bp, 15 predicted proteins | sample Rifle2008BG16ft_FD_105802 | JGI IMG/M metagenome (GOLD analysis project Ga0154794, IMG submission 105802) | Chloroflexi bacterium RBG_16_50_11
CGTGGGCATTTTGCCAAAGGAAACGGCCATCAACTGCGGCATCAGCGGTCCCGTAGCCCGCGCCAGCGGCATTAAGTGGGACCTGCGCAAGAACGACCCGTATTCCATCTACGACCGTTTTGAGTTCGATATCCCGACCTGCGAGACGGGAGACTGCTACGACCGCTACCGGGTGAGGATAGAGGAGATGCGGCAGAGCCTGCGCATCATCGAGCAGGCGATGAAGCAGATTCCGGGCGGGCCTGTTAAAGCCGATTTACCCCACCTTATCCGCCCGCCCGCCGGCGAGGCTTACGCGCATATCGAAGCGCCCAAGGGCGAACTCGGTTATTATATCGTGTCGGATAACTCCATCGCACCCTACCGCTGCCACATACGCCCCACCAGCCTGATAAACCTGGCGGCGCTGCGGCAGATGGTCAAGGGATGGAAGATAGCCGACCTTATTATTATTTTCGGCAGTATCGATATTACCATGGGAGAGGTCGATAGATAGTGGCTATCGTTGATTTGGCGGTAAACCAGCCGCTGCCGATGCAGGCAACGCCCCCGGACTGGCCGGGCGGCTACTGGTGGCACTGGCTATTCTTTACCGTGGCGATTATAGCCTTTGTGCTCATTATGGTGATGGGGGCAATCTATATCGAGCGCCGCGCCATGGGCAGAATGCAGTCGCGCCTGGGTCCGAACCGCACAGGTCCCTTCGGTCTTTTGCAGGCCGTAGCGGATGCCGTTAAAGTGCTGCTTAAAGAAAACATCGTCCCCACCGCCGCCGACAAAATCGTTCACTGGCTGGCGCCGATTGTTGCCTTTGCGCCGGTGCTGATGATTTTCGCCGTCGTTCCTTTCCAGGACGGAGCGCTGCTGGCTGACCTTAATATCGGCATCCTGTATATCGTCGCCGTCAGCTCCATCGCTACCGTGGGCGTTCTCATGGCGGGGTGGGGCTCCGGGAACAAATATTCCCTGCTTGGCGCGATGCGCAACGTTGCCGCCGTAGTCAGCTATGAAATCCCGCTGGTGCTGGCTATCGTCGGCGTGGTTATCGTCTCCGGCTCCTTATCCATGAATGATATCGTCACCACGCAAAATATACCCTATATCCTGGTGCAGCCGCTGGGCTTCTTACTCTTCTTCATCGCCGCCTGCGCTGAAATCAACCGCAGCCCCTTCGACCTCATGGAGGCGGACTCCGAGCTGGTGGCGGGATTCCATACCGAATATTCCGGTATGAAATTCGCTATGTTTTACCTGGTGGAATACGCCGAGGCGATTGCCATGTCCGCTATTATTGCCACCCTCTTTCTTTCCGGCTGGCGCGGGCCATGGCTGCCGCCCTGGCTCTGGTTCATAATCAAGACATTTATCGTCTTCTTTGTCATGGTCTGGACGAGGACGACTTTACCGCGCGTGCGCATCGACCAGCTGATGGGGCTGGCATGGAAATTCCTCTTCCCGCTGGCGCTGATTAACCTCTTCGTTACCGCCATACAGGTCATTGTCTGGCCGGACGTCTCGCAGTGGATTTTCGTTATCGTCAATATCGCCATCGCCGCGATACTGGTAGTTACATGGTCGAAATTCTTTAGACTGGGGTGGGGCAGAATTGAAGTTTGAACGTTACGGAATAGGCATAATCAAGGGGATGGCAGTCACGATAAAGCACCTTTTACGCCACCCGACGGTGACGCAGTACCCGGAGCAGACCCTTAACGTTTCGCGGCGCACCCGCGGCAACGAGCTTATCTGGAGTCGCGAAAGGTGCACCGGCTGCGCCACCTGCGCTAAAGCCTGCCCGCAGGGAGCTATCGAAATCGTTACCGCGACTAATATGACGGAAAACAAATACGCCGTAGAAACTTACCGGGTGGATACCGGTTATTGTATCCAGTGCGGGCTGTGCGTGGAAGCTTGCCCTTATGACGCCGTGTTCATGGGCTACTCTTACGAAAGGGCGAAGTACCGGCGCGCTGAACTGGTGCAGACCAACGATGAGCTGCTGGAGAGTCCGCAGAGACCTGCCAGCGGCTACTACCACCCTGAAATAGCGGAAAAGCTGCCCAGGCAAACCCTGCTCGTGGAAAAGATAGTGGAGAAGAGGGAAAAGCAATAATGGGTCAGGCAGCGGCGTTCTGGATAATGGCGGTCGTGATGGTTTTAGCGGCTTTTGCCGTCATCTTCCTGCGCAACGTTTTCCGCGCCGCGCTAGCGCTGATACTTTGCTTTATAGCGGTAGCCGGGATTTACATTACGCTTAGCGCCGACTTTCTGGCAGCGGTGCAGATACTGGTGTACGTCGGCGCGATATCCGTATTGATTATTTTAGCGATTATGATGACGCGGGGCATCCAGAAAGGCAACCCGGTCAATAAGATGGAATTGCCCGCCGCTATAGCGGCAACATTACTGCTGGGAATCCTGGTGTACGTCGTTACCACCACCCCCTGGAGCATCTCTGCACAGACACCGCTAACGCCCACCACCATCCCGCTGGCTAATAAACTCTTTAGCGAGAACGGCTTTATACTACCGGTGGAAATCGGGGCGGCGCTATTGCTGGCGGCGATACTGGGCGCCATCGTGATTACGAGGGAGAATAAAAAGTGACCATCGGGCTGACGCATTACCTGGTGCTATCGGCGGTGCTGTTCTGCATCGGGCTTTACGGCGCGCTGACCCGGCGTAACGCCGTGATTATTTTAATGTGCATCGAGCTGATGCTTAATGCCGTGAATATCAGCCTGATAGCGTTTTCCAGCTACATCGTGCCGCAGCTTTTGACCGGACAGGTTTTCGCTATCTTCGTGATGGTGGTGGCGGCCGCCGAGGTAGCGGTGGGGCTGGGGATTATACTGGCGATTTTCCGCCACTTTACCAATATAGATATCGATAACATTAATCTATTGAAGTGGTAAATATTGTAGAGGAGAAGTGAAATGAAGGCTACGGGCGGTTTTATGGGGGCTTTCTGGTTTGCCGGCTGGCTGTTCACCATCGGCTTCGCCAATCTGGAATGGTGGAAGGTCATCCTGGGCATCGTGGTGTGGCCGTTTTACCTGGGCGATGCCGTACTGGCGATGTAATAGGAGAGCGAAAAGGAGAAGTAACAAGTAGCAAGGAACAAGTAGCAAGAAAATTTTAAAGAGGGAGAGAAGGCGGAAGTACCCCACACCGAGATCCTTCGCTTCGCGCAGGATGACAAAAGGTGGGGAGGATTGTCACTTGATAGTTGTCAATTGTTACTTAATCATCATATGTGGATAGAAGTTAAAAAAGCGCAGACGCTAGCCATCGCGGAAATGTGGAAGGAAGCTTTCGAGGGGGAAGGCATTCCCGCCCGCATTATGCCTAAAACAGGCCTGCCGATAGGACAGGAGGTTGCGCCTTATTCCATACTCGTGCCGCAGGATAAAGAGCACGTCATCAAGGATATTTTAAGGAAGCTATGATACCTTATCAGTTAATCTGGCTCATCATGCTGCTGCCGCTGGCGGCGTTTATCGTCAACGGGCTGCTGATAAGACCTTTTGTCAACCGTAAGTCTAAAGTTTACGGCTATATTACCATCGGGGCGATAGCAACCTCGGCGGTATTTTCTATATGGTCGCTGATATCCGTAATGTCCGCCGCCAACCACGAAATCGCCGTCCCCGATGTCAGCTGGATAGCTATCGGCAATTTCAACTTCCACGTCGGCATCATCATGGACCAGCTTTCCGCGGTTATGGCAGTAGTCGTGTCCGTGGTCAGCCTGATGGTGCAGATATACTCGCTGGGCTACATGGAGCACGATGAGGCGGGTTACTACCGTTATTACACTTTCATGTCCCTGTTTACGTTCTCCATGCTGGGGCTGGTTTTATCCGATAATCTGCTTTTCACCTTCGTTTTCTGGGAGATGGTGGGACTTTGCTCTTATCTCCTCATCGGCTTCTGGTTCCATAAACCGTCGGCAGCCAACGCCGCCAAGAAAGCCTTTATCGTTACCAGAATCGGCGACTTCGGTTTTCTGGCGGGGATTTTAATACTCTATTTCAATGCGCATACCTTCGATATTGCGGAACTGCATTACCTGGCTATCGGCGGGCTGATAGGCGGTTCGGCGCTAATGTGGGCGTGCATCGGGCTGTTCGGCGGGGCTATCGGCAAGAGCGCCCAGTTCCCGCTGCACGTATGGCTACCGGACGCCATGGAAGGTCCTACGCCGGTCAGCGCCCTCATCCATTCGGCGACGATGGTCTGCGCCGGCGTCTTTCTGGTGGCGCGCACCATGCCGCTATTCGTATCCTCCCCCGACGCCATCAGGCTTGTTGCTGTTATCGGCGGGTTTACGGCTATTTTTGCCGCTACGATGGGCCTGGTGGCTAACGATATCAAGCGCGTGCTGGCTTATTCCACCATCAGCCAGATAGGCTATATGATGCTGGGTCTGGGAGCCGCCGGCATGGCGCTGGCGAAAATTAAGCCTGAACTCGGTTTAGGCATGGAAGAGATGATATTGGTCGCCAAAGGAGCGGTGGCGGTGGGCATGTTCCACCTTTTCACCCATGCCTTCTTCAAAGCGCTCTTATTCATGGGCGCAGGCAGCGTCAATCACGCTTCCGGCACTTTCGACATGCGGCAGATGGGTGGTCTGCGCAAGACGATGCCCTGGACCTATGCTACTTTCCTCATCGGTTCATTGAGCCTGGCAGGTATCTGGCCGCTGGCCGGATTCTGGAGCAAAGACGAAATACTAGCTACGGCGTTAACGAGCCAGCCGGCGCTGTTCTGGCTGGCGCTCATTACCGTGTTCCTGACCGCTTTTTATATGTTCCGCGCCATTTTTATGACCTTCCACGGCGAGTACCGCGGCGGCGCTAAAGAAGAAGGGCATGACCATCACCATACCCATGAATCGCCGCGGGTAATGGTGGGACCGCTGGTATTTTTAGCGATTCTGGCAATCGCGGCCGGATGGTGGAACGTTAGCGGCAATTTCAGCAGCTTTATGGGGCATGAAACGGAGGCTGGAGCGAGCGGCATCGGGGCTTTCTTCAGCATCTTCACGCATACCGTCAACGGCATACCGCTACCGCTAATTTCGTTATTAGTTGCCCTGTTTGGCATCTTCGCGGCTTATGCAGTCTACCTCAAGCGCTGGATTACCGCGGAATCTATCGGCAAGGCGTTCGGGCCGCTTTATAACGTTGTCCGTGATAAATATTACTTCGATGAGCTTTATGAAAACATCATCGTTAAGCTGGGGCTGGTCAAAGGACTTTTCACCGGCTTCCATTTATTCGATAGCAAGGGGGTGGATGGGGCGGTTAACGGGGCGGCGGATATCGTGGTGCGGGGCGGTAAAGCCATCCGCCAGGCGCAGACAGGGCAGCTGCAGCTTTACGGGCTGTTCATCATCATAGGACTGGCAATTATCGCGATATGGGTATTGTTATTCGGGAGATAAAAAGATGTCATTCTGAAGGAGCACAGCGACCGAAGAATCTCTGGGAAGGGGCGGCGAGAAAAGCCATACCCCACTCCGAGATCCTTCGCTGTGCTCAGGATGACAGGTAATGTAAAGGTAGAGGTAAAAAGGACAAAAACTCTTTGGAGATAGTATAGTTGGATTTTAATTACTTATCGACCATACTGTTCCTGCCGGCGGCAGGGGCGCTCGTTATTGCCTTAATCAAGGGTAATAATGACAAGCACATAAAGCGCCTTGCCGTCGTCTTTACAGCGATTCCGCTAGCGCTGGCGGTTTATTTATTTATCGCTTTCGACCGCTCGGCCGGGGCGGCCGCCATGCAGTTCGAGGAAAAGTACCTCTGGATAGCCCCGCTTAACGCCAACTATCACCTTGGCGTGGACGGCTTGAGCCTGCCGCTAATGCTGCTGACGACCTTCCTGGGATTTTTAGCGGTGCTTATCTCCTGGAAAGTGCATGAAAGGCCGCGCGAGTTCTTCGCCTGGCTACTGCTGATGGAAACGAGCATCATCGGCGTGTTCGTCTCCCTTGACCTGCTGCTCTTCTTCATCATGTGGGAGATAGAGGTTATTCCAATGTACTTCCTGATTTCCATCTGGGGTTCGGGGAGGAAGGGATATTCCGCCACCAAGTACGTTATATACACCCTGTTCGGCAGCGCTTTTATGCTGGCGGGCATTTTAAGCGTATATTTTACCACCGGCAGTTTGAGCATGGTGGATATCGCTAATCAAGGCTTAGGCATGGTGCAGACGGCGATGCCGGCGGCAGCGATTTTCTGGCTGCTGTTCATCGGGTTTGCCGTAAAGCTGCCGATGTTCCCGCTGCATACCTGGCTGCCAGACGCCCATACCGATGCCCCAACCGCCGTCAGCGTGATGCTGGCGGGCGTCTTAATAAAGATGGGCGGCTACGGGATGATCCGACTCGTCAGCATGTTCCCGGCGCAGGCACAGCAGTACGCGCAATGGCTGATTATACTGGCGCTTATCGGTATTATTTATGGCGCCGCCGTCACTTTAATGCAGACGGATATCAAGCGGCTGATTGCGTACAGCAGCATCAGCCACATGGGCTATGTTTTACTGGGTATCTTCGCTTTAGGCGAGGTAAGCCTGACCGGCGCGGCTTTACAGATGTTCAGTCACGGCATCATCACCGGCTTGCTCTTCGCCATGGCAGGGCTGGTCATCCATAATATAGAGGTGCGCGACCTGCGCAAGCTGGGCGGACTGGGGCGGCAGGTGCCGATTATCACCGCCGTTTTCGTTATTGCCGGGCTGGCTTCGCTGGGGCTGCCGCTCACCAGCGGCTTCGCCGCCGAGTTCATGGTGTTCCTGGGCAGCTATACCAGCACGGCCGTGGCTCACCTGAACATTTATACAATCGTAGCTATCATCGGGGTGGTATTGACGGCCGGCTACATCCTCTGGATGCTCCAGCAGGCTTTCTACGGTCCCGTGAAAGAGGAATTTAACAGCGTTAAAGATGCCGATAAACTGGAAAAAGTCTATATGTTCGTGCTGGTGGCGGTGATTATACTGGTTGGCGTTTATCCCGCCATTTTGACGGATATTTTTAAACTCGGTATTTCGCCAATAGTAGGTTTAATCGGCGGCTAAAGAAAATGGTTCGACAGGCTCACCATGAGCGGTCGACAAAAAGGATAAGGAGAGCAGTAGTTGAATTTATCGCTGTTCATACCGGAAATAGCTCTGGCGATTACCGCCGTGCTGGTAATCCTGCTTGATTTGTTCATCAGGCAAAAGTACGTCATGCGGTATTTAAGCCTGGCCGGACTGGTGGTCGCCGGTGTCTTTTCCTTTATCATGTGGGGGGACAACAACCCCGCCGCGTTTAATAACATGCTGGCGGCAGATAACTTCGCCGTATTCTTCAAGCTGCTGTTCCTCGGCATCGCTTTCCTGGTTATCCTGGCTTCCGCCGACTATGAAAGTAAATTCGCTAATTTCCGCAGCGAATATTATGCTTTAATTCTGCTATCGACAACGGGCATGATGCTGATGTCGGCCGCCGCCGACCTAATTTCGCTTTATATCGCCTTAGAGTTGACCAGCATTTCTCTCTATGTGCTGGTCAGCCTGCTGAAGGACAAAAAGTCCACGGAGGCGGCTTTAAAGTACCTCCTGCTGGGCGCTATTGCTTCCGCAGTGCTGCTTTACGGCATGGCGCTGGTCTTCGGCGCTACCGGCGAGACCCAACTGGCGGCGATAGCGCAATCCCTGCAGACAATGACGGACAGCACCCCGCTGGGCAACCCGGCGCTTTACATGGGCATCGTCCTGATGATTGCCGGTTTCGGCTTTAAGATTGCCGCGGTGCCCTTCCAGATGTGGGTGCCGGATGTTTATGAGGGCGCGCCCACCACCATCACCGCTTATCTTTCCGTGGGCAGCAAGGCGGCAGGGTTTGCTATAATACTGCGCACCTTTTTCACCGCCTTCGGGGAGCCGTTTACTATCAGCCACGACTGGGGTATCATCTTCGCAGTGATGGCGGTCATCAGCATGATTATCGGTAACATGGCGGCGATACCGCAGACCAACATCAAACGTATGCTGGGGTACTCCAGCATCGCCCAGGCCGGCTACCTCATGGTCGGCCTCGCCACTTTCGGGCTTGCCATGCCCGCGACGGCGCTCGGAGAGAGCGGACTTCTCTTCTTCCTCGTCAGCTATGCTTTGACCAACCTGGGAGCATTTACCGCCATTATCATCATTTCTAATAAAATCAATAGCGATACGATTGCGGACTATGCCGGACTGGGAAGGCGGTCGCCTTTGCTTGCCCTGGGACTGACCTTCTGCATGGTATCGCTCATCGGCATACCGCCGGCAGCCGGCTTTATGGCTAAATTTTACATTTTCAGTCAGGCGGCGCAGCACGGGCTGCTCTGGCTCGTTATCATCGCCACCATCAACAGCGTTATCTCCGCCTACTACTATCTGCGCGTGGTCAAGGTCATGTGGTTCAATGAAGCCGCCTCGACGGAAAAAGTGCCGTCTTCCGCCGCTCCCGGCATAGCTTTAGCCCTCTGCTGTATCGGCGTCCTGCTGCTGGGCGTTATGCCCGGACTGTTAATGAGACTCGCTGAAATAGCCAGCAGTATCTTTACTTTCTAAAAGAATCCGCTATGCCTTATAAAATAACCGAATATTGCGTCAAGTGCGGCGGCTGCTCCTTCGAATGTCCCGCCGGCGCTATTTACGAGGGCGAGCAAACCTACGTCATTGACCCGCAGAAATGCACCGACTGCGGAGCCTGCCTGGAAAATAACCACTGCCCTGCCTGGGCAATCGTCAAGGAATAAAACTCCTCCCCATTTAAAGCGCTATTCAAGCCGTCCCTCCGCTGCTACTGCCTAGGAATAGTACCAAAACATCTTCCGTAACCCTACTTAAAGACTATTGGTTCTTATGTCATGTAACACTACAATGTAAATAGACGTTAATATAATTGATTTGGAGGAACTCTCCCTTGTCCGGTCTTACGGCATTCGTCAAGAAGACGATAACCAGGACTTTGGTAATACTACTGGTTTTCCTGCTGGGTATCAATGCCTTCGGACTTAATCAGCCGAAGGTAGCTGCCGCCGTTGGACCCGACCTCATCGTGGAGGATATCACACTTTCCCCGGCGGACCCCGCTATCGATGATACGGTGACCATCACTGTTACTGTAAAGAACCAGGGCAACGCTAACGCCAGTTCCAGCTATGTTAACTGTCAGGTAGATAGCTCCATACTGGCAACAAAAACCGTCAGCGCCCTCGATGCCGGCGTTACAGCTACCGCGATATTCACCTGGCAGGCGACGCAGGGCACCCACATCATTAAAGCCAACGCCGATTCCAGCGGAATTATTACGGAAACCGATGAAACGAATAACGCCGATACCTACACCCTGACGACACTGGCAACGGACTTAATCATCCAGTCGATAACATGGTCGCCGACCAATCCATCGGGCGGCGATAGCATCGTTTTCAGCATCGTTATTAAGAACCAGGGCAACTCTAAGTCACGCAATACCAATATGAACTTTTTCATCGATGGTAATGCCCGGGGTACTCAAGATGTCGCCGCCATTAACCCCAGCGCCTCGCTGACGAAAACCTATACATGGACGGCTCTGAAGGGACAGCATACATTAAGGGCCGTCATTGATGAAACGAACAACAATAAAGAAAGCAATGAGACCAATAATGAGCTGACCGTAACCTTTACAACCGAGGTATCTGACCTGGCATTCCAGAACGTTATCTGGTCGCCGCAGAATCCTTCCAAATACGATACGGTAACCTGCAACGTTACAGTTATCAACCATGGTCAGGGAAGGGCAGATGCCTGGCATCTGGCATACTTCCTCGACGACACACTTAAGTCTACCGTGCTGGGCGGCTCACTGGAGGCAGGAGCCTCGGTTAACATCACCTTGAGCTGGCAGACATTGCTGGATGAGCATGAAATCAAGATAAACCTCGATTACTATAGCACCGTAATTGAAAGCGATGAAAATAACAACGAGTACACGGTGAGCATCACAACATTGGTGCCTGACCTGATTGTCAGCGATGTTTCCTGGCTGCCAGTCAACCCTAGCGCCGGAGACAATGTCACCTTCACGGTAAAAATTAAAAATCAAGGGGCAGGTAAAGCCGCAGCGTCACGTGCCGCAAGTTACATCGATAACCGGTTTATATCTTACCTGAACATATCATCAGTAAATGCTACCGCTGAAGCAACCGTAACCTTCTCCTGGCAGGCTACCAGCGGGATACATACTATCACTATCATTGCCGATTACGATAGGATATTGAACGAAAAAAACACAGATAACAACGACACTAATATAAATATTAACATCACCCCGCCCGACCTCATTATCGCAAATATCAGCTGGGCGCCGGAAAATCCGACGATCAATGAAACCGTGACCTTTACGGTTAATATAACCAACCAGGGCGCCGGCAGGGCGCTAAACTTCCACATTGCCTATTTTATGGATGACACTCTGCTGGACTCGGAGATGATTACGCGGCTCGACGCCGCAGCTTCAGTGAACAAGACATGTGCCTGGAAAGTGCAGAATGGCCGCCATACTTTTAAGGCAATCGTTAATTATAACAACTATATTGCTGAAAGCGACAAAACAAATAATGAAAACTCAATAATCTTCGCCCCCAAATTGCCGGATTTGGTCGTCACCGCTATCAGCTGGTCGCCCCCCGATATGCCCGCTGGTAATAATGTTATTTTTGATATCAATATAGAGAACCAGGGGCTTATCAGCGCCGGTCCCTCGCGTATTGCTTTCTATGTCGATGGCGTTGTCGCCGGCTATACGGATATCGAACAGATAGAAGCCGGCGCTGCCGCCTTAGAGCATTTCACCTGGGCAGCAGCAGAGGGCTCTCATTCTATTAACATTATCCTCGATTCTACTAATCAGGTTATCGAAATCGATGAAGCCAATAATACTAAAGTAATCAATATACCCTTGCCCGACCTGTTAATCCAGGACATTGTTTTTTCATCTCCGGATGTCAAAGTAGGTGATAGCCTGGTTATCAATGCGTCAATAAAAAACCAGGGAAACAGCAAAACGGAAACCTCACTGGTCAACTGTTATGTAGACGGCGTTAAAATCGCCTCACAGGAACTGCCTTCAATAGATATCGGGGGAACGGTAAGCAAGGACTTTAGCTGGGTCGCCGAAGCCGGCATACACACTTTTAGAATCACCATCGATACCTATAATACCGTCATTGAGTTTAATGAGACTAATAATGAAAAGGAAATGAAATACGCCACTGCCACCCCTGACCTGATAATCGAAGGCATGGGCTGGACGACGAGCGACCAGTTGACGAGTAATGAAGTTACCTTCACGATTACTATTAAAAATATCGGCGCCGGCACTGCCGGAGAATCACAGGTTAAGTATTCATTTGATAGCTCCCCCGCCGATTTTAAAGATATCGCGCCAATACCGGCAGGTGAAACGGCGGCTTTCTCCTTCGTAGCAATTCTTTCCACAGGGCAGCATACCGCCAGCGTCATCACCGATTATTATGATGTGATTGCCGAGCTGGACGAAAACAATAACCAGAGTACTATCTCGTTCTCGACGCTTTCGGCTGACCTGATTATTCGGACCATTTCCTACTCGCCGCTGGATGCCGCAATCGGCGATACGATAACCATTACCGTTAAACTGGAAAACCGCGGTTCTGCTAAAGCCACCAATGTACGGCTGGCATTATCTATCGATGGCTCTATCGTGGATTATGCGGACCTGCCGGAAATGGATTTAGCCACACCCATCACCGCCGATTTTAGCTGGGTAGTTACGGAGAGTCAACACGAAATCGCTGTTTTCGCCGATGCCGATGAGTCTATCGTTGAAAGCAATGAACTGAATAACACCAAATCGCGCACAGTATCATTTGCCAAAACCGCTGCTCCCGCTAAAGAATCCGCCGGCACAAACTCTGCCAATACATCAGATGCAGGATTTATCGGGAGCTACTGGTGGGTGCTGCTGCTTTTTGCGGCACTACTTGGCGGGGGCGCCTTCTTTTCAACCATAAGAGCGTTAAAAAAGAGATAACCCAACATCCCCATCAGCCCCATACGATTTATTCTCAATGACTTTCTATTGGCCAAAAAGCTTGGGCGAACTAAACCAGATGCCTGCCGCGTAGGTGCGGTTCTCCGTAACGGAAAAGGCAACAGTTACATAAACATCTGCCGGTTCGTCAGTGAATTTAGTTTTGTAGATAATATCAATGTATTCTTCCTTCGGCTTAACTTCATATACTTCTTTAGAACCGGCAACATAAGCCCCTACTTTACTTTGCACAAAAGCCCCTGTCTGCATGAACCAGTCTTCTGACATCGCTGTATCTGCAGCCGGGTCAAAAGCTGCCAGGTAAGCATAATATTCCCCGATACTAAAAGCCAGCAAAAGGATTTCCGTAATATTCCCGGAATAAGGCGGCACTTGAAATTCCGGTGTCGGTTCAGATTGGCTGCACCCTATGAATGCCGCAATCATCAGTAATACGGCAATTATAATCAATATTATTTTATTCATTCTCATCACTCATCCTGCTGGTACCAATTTCTCCAGAAAATTCTATCACAATCAACCCGCCCGAACAAAAACTCATGGTGAACTCCAATCTAAAATACTTAAAAAATAATAACGCCCCAGTTTTTAACGACCGGGGCGTAACTAGATATGCTATTGAATCCGGCGGCTTAAATCTTGCCGAACTTTTCCTCTAAAGCGGCTTTATCCCAGATTTTACCGGTCACATCCTGCGGCTTGGAGCCGGCCAGCATCGCCGGGTATTTCTGCCAGATTATCGGTTCTTCAAAATTGCTGGTGTCGTGCCCTTCCATAAAGCCCATGACTATCTCGGTCTTTACAAAGTAAGGCCGGATGCAGGTGACAGCGATGCCCTCTTCCCGCCGCACTTCCCGCGCCAGACCCATCGTGAGCCTCTCCACGGCAGCTTTAGTGACGCCGTAGGCAATGTTCATGCGAACTTCTTTGGCGAGTATCGATGATACATTGATAATCATGCCGCTTTTCTTTTCCAGCATGTGCGGCAGGACGACCTTGGAGCAGAGATAAGTGCCGTCCAGGTTGACGGAGAGAATGAGGCGCCACCGTTTATAAGTCATCTTATCGAAAGAGTCCTGGGAAGTAACGCCGGCATTATTGACCAGCACATCGATTTTGCCGAACTTCTCCAGCGCTTTGTTGACGACGTTGTTGACATCATCTTCGACGGTGATATCGCCGCCCAGGGAAAGCGTCTTACGGCCCATAGCTTCGATTTCTTTGGCGGTCTCCGCCAGCTTGCCGTCATCTAAAACGCGGTCGCAAATTACCAAGTCCGCGCCCTGTTCCGCCATACCCAGCGAGATTGATTTGCCCAGCCCCTGCCGGGCACCGGTAACGATAACAACTTTGTCTTTTAATGGAAGTGCCATTTTAAGCCTCCTTTTTATTAAGAGTACCTAGATTCTCTACTTCAAAATCCCTCTCTCACTCTCCCTTTACGAAAGGGAGAGGATGATGGTGAGGGGCGACTTTATGTTTTCACCCTCACCCTACCCTCTCCCATCGAGGGAGAGGGTTTGTTTATTAGGTCAGCATACCGTAATCAAGCGGGAAGAGACCGGCCGTCTGGTTCTTGGCGGCATCGGAAGCCAGGTAAAGAGCCAGCGCCGCTACATCGTCAGGCTCGCCGAAGCGCCCGATAACCGTCTGGCTCAACATCCGGTCGTTAACACCGGGCAGCTGCAGGAACGGGTCGGAAAGCCGACTGTGCACCCAGGCGGGCGCAATGGAGTTGACGCGGATATTCCACTTGCCCCATTCCTTAGCCATGACGCGGGTCATGTGAATGACGGCCGCTTTACTGATGCAGTATACGCCCAATGTTTCTTCCGTCCGGATGCCCATGTAGGACGTAATATTGATAATGCTGCCGCCGCCCTGCGCCTTCATAATAGGAGCAATCTGTTTGCACAGGAAGAAGGGACCTTTGACATTAACGCCCATCACGTTGTCCCACTGCCATTCTTCGACATCCGTGAGGGGCACCATGAAGCTGGAGCCGGAGCTGTTCACCACGATATCGATGCGCCCGCACTCTTTCATGACGGCATCCACCAGCGCTTTGATAGTGTCCAATTTGCCGAGGTGCCCGGCGATTCCCAGGACTTTACCCTTGGATTTGGCTTTGATTTCCGCGGCAGCTTTGTCCAGGTTCTCCTGCTTGCGGCTGCTGATGACGACATCTGCTCCAGCCAGCGAGTAAGTCTCGGCGATGGCTTTACCGATATCCCCCGCCCCGCCGATGACAAGGGCAACTTTACCCTTCAAAGAAAATTGAGATACGTCCATGCATTACTCCTCATATTCTGAATTATTTTATAAAGGACTTGGATTTACTACTACAAAATCCCTCTCTACCTCTCCCTTTTTCAAAGGGAGAGAATGATAGCAGCTTATTCTACTTTGACGATACAGGCATCAGCCTGCGCCAGACCGCCGCAGAGAGAACCCATGGCGTAGCCGCCGCCGCGCCGCCGCAGTTCGTACATGAGGTTCATGATAATGCGTGCGCCGCTGGCGGTGTTGGGATGCCCGATGGCAATGGCGCTACCGTTGGGATTCATTTTATCGAACAATGTCTTGTATTTTTTATCGTCGCCTTCGGCAGCGACTTTCATCGATACTAGAGGCACGCAGGCGAAGGCTTCATTTATCTCCATATAAGCCATATCATCCCAAGTCAGGTTGGCTTTCTGAAGGGCTTTCAGCATGGCATAGCCGGGACCTTCCGGCATGCGGCTGGCGTTGATAGCAATCGATGTCGAAGCCACCACCACGCCCAGCACCTTTAAGCCAAGCTCTTTGGCGCGCTTGCGGGTCATCAAAAGTATCGCCGTCGCGCCGTCGTTGAGACCCGGAGCATTGCCGGCGGTTATCATGCGGGTATTATAGACCGACTTCAGTTTGGTCAAGCCTTCGATGCTGGTGTCGGGGCGGTATTGCTCATCGATATCCAGCACTTTGGGGTCGCCCTTGGGCTGGGGAATGGGGAGGGGCATGATTTCATCCTTGAATTTGCCGGCGTTCCAGGCTTTGCCATAGTTCTGGTGGCTGCGCAGCGCCCACTCGTCCAAATCCTTGCGTGTGAAGCCGTATTCGTGGGCGACGTTATCGCTATCCACCGAGACGGGATTGAAATCTTTATAGCCGAGGGCATAGAGCGGGTCTTCCATCTTGACATCGCCCATGCGGAAGCCGTTGAAGCGCAGCCCTCTGACTACCATCGGCGACTGACCGAAAGAGGTTGCGCCGCCGGCGATGGCAACCTCGATTTCACCGGCCGCCATTTCCATTGCCGCCAGCTTGACGGCGTGCATGGCGGAAACACAAGCCATATCGAAGGAGATAGACACCGTTTCATGGGGCAGACCAGCGCGGATAAGAGACTGGCGGGCAGCGACGGGGGTATATGGGTCGCGGCAGGCAGAGGTATCGCCAACGCCCCAGAACACCTCGTTGATAACATTAGCCTTGACGCCGGCTCTCTTAACAACCTCGCGCATCGGGATAGCGCCCAGTTCATAGTAGTCGATATCCCGCAGCGAGCCGCCGAACCTGCCGAACGGCGTCCGCGCCGCCGCTACGATTACAACATCTTTGTCACTTGCCATTTTTACCTTCCTTTTTCTAATTGCGTATATAAACCTATTTCTGGGTATAATCGTAAAAACCGCGGCCGGTCTTGCGTCCCAGCAGGCCGGAGCGCACCATGTTCTTCAAAAGCGGGGCGGGCATCAGCCTCTCGCCGAACTCCTGGTACATTGTCTCCAGACCGTGCAGTACCGTATCGGCGCCGGCGAGGTCGCAAAGCTCCAGCGGGCCCATCGGGTGATTAAGGCAGAGCTTAACGGCCTTGTCTACCTCTTCCGGTTTGTTGCCGTCCATCACGCACCAGAATGCCTCGTTCATCAGGGCATCTACCAGCCGGGAGACGATGAAACCGGCATAGTCCCTGGCCTCGCAGGGCTCTTTGCTTATTTTCTTGACGTATTCCTTGGAGGCTTCCAGAGTTTCCGGAGCGGTCTGCTGTCCCGGGATAACCTCCACGCCTTTCATAACCGGCACCGGATTCATAAAGTGAATACCGATAACTCTCTTTGGATTCTTGGTGCTGGCGGCTATTTCGCCGATGGGGAGGGATGAAGTATTGGTCGCCAGAATCGCGTCCGTCTTGCAGATTTCATCCAGTTGTTTGAAGATATTCTTTTTAAGTTCAAGGATTTCCGGCGCCGCTTCGATGACCATATCGGCGTCTTTGGCGTCTTTATTATCGGTGGTGGTCTTGATACGGGCGATGATAGCGGACTTTTCGCTCTCCTGCATCGTACCCTTTTTCACCAGGCGGCTAAGGCTGCCGTCGATGGTAGCCATGCCCTTCTTAACGAACTCGTCCTTGATATCGGACATCACCACGTCGTAGCCGGCCTGGGCGCTTACCTGGGCGATACCGTTGCCCATCGTCCCCGCACCAATCACGAATATTTTTTTAATTGCCACGGTAGAGACCTCCTTATAATCACATTTTCACTGTCATTCTGAGCGCAGCGAAGAATCCGTTTACTCTTGGGGTTACGGATTCTTCAGTCGCTTCGCTCCTTCAGAATGACACTTCGTGTCACTTATTCTTAAATACCGCTTTCCGCTTTTCCAGGAAGGCGTCCATGCCCTCTTTCCGGTCCTCGGTAGCAAAGCAGAGGGCGTTGCATTTTGCCTCCATGTTCAGCCCGGACGCTATGTCCGTATCCAGTCCGGTGTTGATCGCCATTTTCGCCATCGCCAGCACCGGCCCGCTCATGCCCGCCAGCTTCGCCGCTAACGCTTGGGCTTCTTCCGTCAGCTTTTCCGCCGGGACGACCTTATTTACCAGACCCAGATTTAACGCGGTGGCGGCGTCTATCAGGTCCCCCGTGAAAATCATTTCCTTGGCTTTTGCCGCCCCGATGAGCCGCGGCAGGCGCTGGGTGCCGCTGGCACCCGGTATCAGCCCCAGGGTAATCTCCGGCTGCCCGAAGCGCGCCTTTTCCGAGGCGATACGCAGGTCACAGCACATGGCAAGCTCGCAGCCCCCACCCAGCGCGTACCCGTTGACGGCGGCTATGGTGGGCTTGGTCAGCGCATAGATGAAGTCGGATGTTTTGCGGATGGTGACCATGAACTTCTGAATTTCCAGCGGT
>Ga0154794_1013_pt1 | contig 17103 bp, 17 predicted proteins | sample Rifle2008BG16ft_FD_105802 | JGI IMG/M metagenome (GOLD analysis project Ga0154794, IMG submission 105802) | Chloroflexi bacterium RBG_16_50_11
CACCAGCAGGATTCTATATATTCATTCTTCAGGGTGATATAGGCGTTATCAAGGTCGACCCAATAGCCAACACGCTCGATAACATCCACGAATTCGCCGATGTATTTATTAACGCTCTTGCGGCATAGCTCATTAAAGCGGTCGATGCCGTATTCTTCTATCTGGGTCTTGGAGGAGAAGCCGAGCTGTTTTTCAACTTCCAACTCGACGGGAAGGCCGTGAGTATCCCAGCCGGCGATGCGGGGAGCATGAAAGCCCTTCATCGTCTTATAGCGGGGGATAACATCCTTAAACACGGAGGTGAGGACATGGTGAATGGCCGGACTGCCGTTGACCGTAGGCGGGCCGTCATAGAGAATGAACCTGTCTCCACCCTGCCGGGCAGCGACACTGCGCTCAAAAGTCTTGTCTTTTTTCCATACCGCCAGGATAGCTTCCTCCATTTGCGGGAAGTTTACCCGGCTATTGACCGGTTTAAACATATTTTTCTCCCATTATTGATATTATGCGTATTGCCTTACCCCCTTGCCCCCTCTCCAAATGGAGCAATGAGTAAGTCTTATCTTTTTTTTATTTGGAGAGGGGGAGTTTTAGTTGAGAGGGGCTAACGCCCCTCTCCGCAGGCTACTCCCTCTTTTATTCCCCAAATACTTTTTTACTCCTTAGAAAATGCTTATATAAACAAAAAAGCCCCGTCTTTAAGGGACGAGACTTTAAATTCCCGCGGTACCACCCAAATTCTCCCCGATAAATCGGGGAGCACTCTTTAAGGACACGATTTATGCCCTCGTCAAGGATAACGGCTGACGGGACCGTCCAAACTTACTTTACCCTACCAGGTTTTTCAGTCGGAAGCTCGGGAGGGATTTTCAGGGCGGGAAGTATATCTGCTCACACCGTACCAGATTCGCTGAATACTTTTCAGACGACCTTACTCTTCTCCGTCACAGCTTTTTATAAATACAGATTAACATAAGTTAGAAGGGAAAGCAATAGATAAGGAGACATATTATTTTCTGAAGAGCGATTTTCAATACTCACACCTTTTGTACAAGCTATGTCATAACTCTTTTTACAGCAGTCTTAATGCTTTCCCGGCTAGGCAGAGCATATTGTTCCATGGGCGGACTATACGGTATCGGCACATCAAGTCCGCCAACCCGCTTAGGAGAAGATTTAAGACGTTTGAAAATCCGCTCGTCCTCAACCACAAATGACATGAATTCGGCGGCAACACTGCCGGTGATACAGGCTTCATCTACCACCACGAGCCTACCCGTTTTCGCCACCGAAGACTTGATGGTCTCTTTATCCAGCGGATTCAGCGTACGCGGGTCGATTACTTCCATGGATATCCCTTCTTTTTGCAACTCTTCCGCCACCGCTAAGGATTCATGTACCATCTTTGCCAGCGCCACTACCGTTACATCGCTTCCCTCGCGCCTGATTACCGCCTGTCCGAAGGGAATCAGATATTCCTCCTCCGGTACTTCACCCTCCATCATCCCCAGCGCCATGTGCTCAAAGGAGATAACCGGGTTATTGTCCCGCATGGCGGTCTTAAAAAGCCCTTTAATATCATAAGGCGTGGACGGAATTATCATCTTCAGGCCCGGTACGTTCATATACATGGAGTACGGGCTGATAGAGTGCTGGGCGGCGAACGATTTACTAGCACCCACGGTCATGCGGTAGAGGATGGGGAACTTTGTCTGCCCGCCGAACATATAGGTTATTTTTGCCGCCTGGTTGACGAACTGGTCCATCGCCACGAAGCCGAAAGTAGCCATCCTAACGTTAACCACCGGATGGAAACCCGAGCCAGCAAGCCCTATAGCCGCCCCCACGAAAGAAGATTCCGAAATGGGCGTTTGCCTTATTCTTTCTGGGCCGAATTCCTTCCGTAAATCGGGCGCAATATCCGTAGCCAAGTGAATGGTCTTAGAATTCCGGCGAAATTCCTCCATCAAGGCTTCTGAAGCCGCCTGCTCGTAACTTATCTTTCTCATCTAAATACCTCGCCAGTTGACTGCAAACTTAAGCGGAAAATACATCCTCGAGGGCGTCCTCTGGCGCAGGGAGGGGACTCTCCACAGCAAATTTAACCGAAGCATCGATCTTTTGCGTTACTTCTGATTTAATTTTTTCGAGCGTCTGCGCTGTAAGGGTGCCATTTTCCAGCAGTTTTCGTTCGAAATTCGCTACCGGGCATTTTTTCTTCCAGGCTTCTATTTCTTCCGGCGGGCGCAGGTCCGGCAGTCCGGGCTGCTCATAATGGTTGCGCCAGCGGTAGGTCATGAACTCCAAGAAGATTGGTCCTCCCCCCGCCCTTACTCCCGCGATAGCCTTTTTCGCCGCCCCGTAAACCGCCACCACGTCATTCCCGTCGATGACAGCGCTCGGTATGCCGTAGCCGCCGGTAGCCCTCTCCGAGACATGCTCCAGACCCGTGGCAACACGCACGTGAGTGTTTACGCCATATAAATTATTTTCGCAGGCGAAGATGAGTGGCAGCTGCCATATTTTGGCTAAATTAAGCACTTCGTGAAATTCGCCTTCGTTCGTGGCGCCATCGCCGAAAAAGACCACCGCGACTTTATCGCCACCCTCCAGTTTTGCCGCCAGCGCTGCTCCTGCCGAGATGGGCAAGCCGCCGGCAACAATACCGTTGGCGCCCAGCATCCCGATGCGAAAATCCGCGATGTGCATTGAACCGCCCTTCCCCTTGCAGTAGCCAGTCTTCTTGCCATATATCTCCGCCATCATCTTGTTAAGATCAGCGCCCTTAGCAATGCAGTGCCCGTGACCACGGTGGTTGCTAACAATGCGGTCATCCCAACGCAGGTTGGTGCAGACTCCTGCAGCCACCGCCTCCTGCCCGATGTAGGAGTGCACTATTCCCGGGATAGCGCCCGTCTGGTGATAATCTATCATTACCCTCTCTTCAAAGCGCCGGATGGTGAGCATTACGCGGTACAGGTTTATAAGCGTCTCTTTATTAAGTTTCACGCCACCGGTCCTTTCCTATAGGATTCACATATTTAGAAGTCCGGTTTGTAGCCCTATTTTTGATTTACTATAGCTTTAAAGCTACTCCGAGTCTGGGCGGGGTGAAATTAAAGGAAAAACAGAATTGTGACATTACGCCCGCTAATTAGTTCTGGGGGAGGGTCTTGGGGGTAATGACCACTTTTCTCGACTCGCCGGCGCCGATGCTTTCCGTGATGACATCGGGGTGGTCAGCTAAAGTTATATGGATAATGCGGCGTTCAAAGGCGGGCATCGGCTCCATGGTGAAAGGCGCTTTCCTGGTTTTTACCTGTTCCGCCAGCCTATTTGCCAGCGTGCGCAGCCCTTCACAGCGGCGCTGTTTATAGCCTTCCACGTCCAGGACAATAGGCACCTGGACCTGCATTTTATGAGCCATGATGAGCCTGACGATATACTGCAAAGCCACCATAGTCTGACCGCGGCGGCCGATTAAGATACCGAGGTCTTCCCCTTCTATGTTAAGCCCGATGGAGGATATTTCTCCGTTTTCATCGGTTGCCGTAAATTCATCGGAGGGGAAGACGGAGCCGGTCAAGCCCATTAATGACAGAATCTCTTCAAGCACTTGCTTAGCGTTATTGTAAAGCTCATTTTTATTTTCAGGCATGCCCATGATATCTTAACCTCTTATCGATAACACTCTTACTTGTCACGGTCCTGCTGGTCTTTATCCTGACCGCCGAATATTTTAAATTTATCCAGCAAGGAAGACCCGCGGCTCTTTTTTAAAGATTCTTTATCCGTAATGATAATTTCATCCCTGGCCTTTTCAGTAGTTTTCTTCATTTCCGGAGAATCAAATTTAATGTATTTCTTACCGGCATCAGCGCTCACCGCCGTTTGCTTACGCAGGCTGCCCCAGCCGCTGACCCGATACTGTAAAACAATGCGGAAGATACTGGAAACAACCCAGTAAAGCGATAAGCCGCTGGCGAAGGATAAAGCAAAGAAAGTAAACAACAAGGGCATCATCCACGTCATCATTTGGCTCTGCGCCGCCGCACGCGGGTCATCCGAAGGCGTGGTAGACATTTTCTGCTGAACCCACATGGAAATGCCGACCAGGAGCGCCATGATAATATTGGGCTGCGCCAGGTCTAAACCTAGAAAGCTGCGGCTTAAAGGCAACGCCGAATAAACGACCGGCCAGGGGTAAAGATACTTGGAGAGGTTGAGCAAGCCTTCAGGGACGGCCGCCAGCGCCAGCATGACCGACTGATAGAGGGCAAACCATACCGGCATCTGAATAAACATGGAGAAAAGGCAGCCGGCCGGTTTTACGCCGGACTCCTTATAAAGCTTCATTTGTTCCTGGGCGAGCTTTTGCCGGTCTTTGGCATATTTCTTTTGGATTTCAGCAAGTTTGGGCTGCAGGTCCTGCATTTTCTTGGAGGAACGTATCTGGCTTAAAGTAAGGGGCAATAAAATAAGGTTGACGACGATAGTCAGAATAACGATAGCCACGCCGAAATTGCCGCCGAAGACATGGGCAATGACGATGAGTACATTAGTTAGCGGCTGCTGGATTAATAATTCCCAAATATTCAATTAATTACCCCGATATTAACGTTATTGCAGGCAACAAGGCACCGCTGATGATATCAATACGCTGGAGGGAAAAATCCTGCGTTTGAATATAGAGAATACCTTCATGCACCGTGAGCGGGCCATCAATGTTAAAACTGATTGCCGCAATCTGCGTGATTTCATTGGTAATGCTATTTATTTTAGAGACGATGCCATTATGCGAGGCGAAAATAATGTAGTTATCAACAACAAGCGGCGGTGAAGCCAGCTGGCTGCCGAGGTTAAAGCTGGTAACTATTACGCCGGTATCAGTTTTCAGGACGTAAACAAAGCCATCGAGGCTGCCGGCGTAAAGCGTATCGTTAACGATGGCAGGCTGCGCCCAGAACCAGTTGCCACCCATGAACTTCCATTTCAGGGTGCCGTCAGCGGCATTGATGGCGTAGAGATATCTATCAAAGGAGCCGATATACACCACACCGTCAGATACCAAAGGTTTGGCAATAATAGAGCCTTCCGTGGTGAATGTCCATTTGAGTGTCAGGTCAGCCGCGTTAAGGGCATAGAGTTTTTTATCGAACGAACCTATATACAGGGTATCATTATCCAGAGTGGAGGCGCCCCAGATTTTGTCACCGGTTTGGAAGCTGTTAAGCAAGTCGCCGGTGGCAGCATCGAGCGCATATACCCAGCCGTCAGAGCCGCCGATGAACAGCTTGTTTTGAGCGACAACCATCTCACCGACGAAGGGACTAAGATAGCCATCGCGAGGGAAAACCCATCTCTGCGCCAGGTTGGTGGTCTTATAGGCATATATTTTGCCATTATACCCGGCAACATAGACAAGGTCGCCGGAGACGACCGGCGTGCCATAGATAGGAACCCTGGAAGTACCGGCGCCGCAGCTGGTAGCCGCAGAACAGCCAAACAGCCCGGATTGTGTCGGTAACTTAAGTGTTTCTGCAGACAAGCGGCTCTGGTCAGTTAGATTCATCGAAATCAGACGGCCTTCAAGCGAGGCGACATAGAGAATACCATCCGATACCACACCGCCGGACCATCCGATGGGCGCCAGTCCGCTGACACAGCTGAAACCAAATATTCCGATAGCGAGAATCAGGGCAACCAAGATAGCTATCACGCTGGCAATTTTCATTTTTTCTGATTTCAAATTTCTCTCCACCGTTTATATAAGTCGAGCTTAAGAACTATTTTTCAGGCACCGGGTCATAACCGCCCTCATGTAAAGGATGACAGCGAGAGATGCGCCTGATGCCCAGAGCTATTCCCTTGAACAAACCAAATTTTATAACAGCTTCATAAGTATATTGAGAGCAGGTAGGGGTATAGCGGCACGAGGGGGGCATAACCTGCGACCAAGTACGCTGATATAATTTAATTAGTGAAAGGGCGATTGCCTTCATTTTCTCCTATAATCAGTCCCGCCCGGAGCAAGAGCTTCCGGACCGATTTCCCTAAATCCACATAGTCTGCATTGGCGGCAGGAACACGAGCAATGAAAATTATATCCCAACCCGGTTTTACGGGTGTCTGCCTGGCTATTTCACGCAGGCGCCGTTTGACGCGATTTCTGACGACCGCTTTTCCCACCCGACGGCTGACCACAAAGCCGAACCTCGATAAGCCAATCCCGTTAGGCAAGGTTTTAAGCACAATTTCTTTAGCTGCCAAGGATTTGCCTTCATCATATACCGCATCGAACTGGCTTTTCTGGTTAAGAAATCGCTCTCCCTTCACGGCTATCCTGCACGGTTCAATTTGCGGAACCGCTAAACGACAGTTAATTTTTTGCGTCCTTTGGCTCTTCTGGCTTTGAGGACATCGCGTCCGCCGCGCGTGCTCATTCTTTTTAAGAACCCGTGTTCACGCTTTCTCGGTACGCTTTTGGGTTGATAAGTTCTTTTAGGCACTTTAACTCCCTATTATAATCTAATTCAATTGATAGGGGATGAAATTCCGTCAGTATAATTTATCAGCGTTATAAGCCGCCTATCCGGTTGTTCCCGCTCTTTGTATGTGAGAACCAACAAAAGGCAATAAAGCAAGGTGCCGCGCCCGTTTTATGGCAGTCGCCAGGGCACGCTGGTGCTTGGCGCAGGTGCCGCTCTTACGGCGGGGGGATATTTTGCCTCTATCAGTGATATAGGGGCGGAGTTTAGCCGGGTCTTTATAGTCGATATATACGACTTTATCCCGGCAGAAGAAGCATATTTTGCGTTTGGGGATATATTTTCCCCGCGATGGTTTACGCGTTCTGGAGTCTCTTGATTGTGTCATTCTTTCCTCTATTTATATAATAAAGATTTTTCTATTATATTAGAACGGCAGGTCTTCCGGTTCCATTTCCGCCGTGGCAGAGTCTTCAGTTTTTTCATCAGTGAGAGGAGAGGTCCCTTTCCTATCGAGGAAGATTACCCTGTTGGCGATAACCTCCATCTTGCTATGGGGCTGACCGTCCTGCCCTTCCCAGTTTCTGGTATGTATTCTGCCTTCAGCATAGACCAATTTACCTTTTGCCAGGAATTGATTACATTGTTCAGCGAGTCTGTTCCAGGCAACGATATTGAACCATTCTGTTTCCTGGCGCCGCTCTCCTTCAGGGGTGGTGTAAAGCCAGTTGGTGGCCACGGAAAAGGATGTTACCGGTTTTCCGTTGGGGGTAAAGCGCATTTCCGGTTCATTACCGACATTGCCAATGATAGTTACTTTGTTCAAACTCGGCATCGCCTCATCACCTCTCCGTAAAAACTCGTGAGCTGGATAATTTTAATTTAACTGCCGACTTTTATCAAAAGATGTCTGATGACATCTTCGGATATCCGCAGGTTAGCTTCGAGTTCTTTGCATCTTGCCGGGCTTATCTTGAACTTGGTTAATATATAGTTGCCTTCCTGCTGATGTTTGATGGAATAGGCTAGCTTTTTCTTGCCCCATTTATCAACAGCATCGACCACGCCTTCTTTACCGGTGATGAACTGGGTGATACCGTTGATTCTGGTTTCCAGAGCTTCATCCGATATTTCCGGAGTTAGAATGTAGACCAGTTCATATTCTTGAGATTTTTTATCTTCTGTTTTTCTTTCTGTTTTTTTTCTTACCACTTCCGATTCCTTAGCGAATTTTACGTTATTATACCATATACCGCTAATATAGACAACAATGCGGCTTAACGCCGGTGCCCTACTTATTTATATAATATTTTTTAGCTACCGGAGAAGGGGGAATTTCTTGACACGATATGCGGGCTTTGCTAGACTCTTAAAGAACACCTTTTTTCAATATACGGCCCCGTGGTGTAGCGGTCTAACATGCCACCCTGTCACGGTGGAGATCGGGGGTTCAAATCCCCCCGGGGTCGCCAGATAGTCTTAAACCTACTTTCTTTACTAAATACTCATTTACTTCTTGGTATTTTTATTAATTTTTCAGGCTCTCACTTAATGAAAAGGTTTTAATTTATCTGAATTACACAAAAGGGACAGGAAATATAGTTGACAATTGGGAAAATATAGATTATAGTATTTGGAAATTGAGCGTTCCAGCAGTACATGGCACGCAAGAAAATGGGTAATTGTGTGCTTGTTTTCATAGAAAATTTCAATAATAACCCAAAAATTTTAAAAACAGGGGAGGTCGAGAATATAGCCAATAAATTAAAAATTAACGGCAACGCCAAAAATTTTAAGAGGAGGAAAGAATGAAAAAGTGGTTTCTAGTCCCGTTATTCCTGTTGCTGGCATCTGTAATTGTTTTTACCAGCTGCGGCGGGCAAACAACAACAGCGCCGACAACAGCGCCAACCACAGCACCAACCACAGCACCAACCACGGCACCAACAGTAACTAAGCCAGAACCTTTCGGCACGATAACCATCGCCCAATCAGACTTCGCCTATGAATCAACCGACCCCATTTATTATGAGTCCTTCTGGGGCTGGTCTATGTACGACCCGCTGCTGACCTGGGACTCGACGGGTACATACGTCGGCATGGTGGCTGAAAGCTGGACCATCAGCCCCGACGGCAACACGTGGACGTTTAAAATCCGCAAGGATATAAAATTCCAAAATGGCGACCCGCTTACAGCCGAGGACGTTAAGTTCTCCGTCGACCGGTTTGGTTCCGATGAATCGACGAACCCCTGGTCCTGGTATCTTAACTTCAAATACAATAAAGTATCTTCCGCGGTTTTAGACCCGTATACCTTCCAATATGTGACCGCCAAACCCGAGCCGGCGCTGGTCATTCCTTTCGCGTGGACGCGTATTCTGCCCAAGAAATACATTGAATCCGTGGGGCAGGATGCTTTCCGCAAGAGCCCAGTTGGTTCCGGCCCGTGGAAATTCGTGGAGCATGTACCGGAGACCAGCTTCACCATGGAAGCGAATACCGCATACTGGGGCAAGGTACCCGAATACAAGTACGTGAAATATCTCCAGGTGCCTGAAGAGGCGACCCAGGTAGCCATGCTCAAGCGCGGCGAGGTTGACCTTGTAACCGTGAACATGGACAGGCTTGTTCAGCTGCAGAAAGCCGGCTGGACGACGATGGAATTCGGTCTGCCTACCGTATCTAATATCAACTTCCAGGGAACCTGGTTTGAAAGCGCGGGGCCTACGTATGACATCCGCATCCGACAGGCAATGTCTTACGCGCTTAACCGCCAGGAAATCAGCGATACCTGGTTCCAGGGCAATGCCATACCGGGCGGCGACTGGTTCATTCATCCGGGAGGCTACGGCTGGAGCGATGCTCTGGAAGCCGACCCGTTTGACCCGGTTAAAGCTAAAGCACTCATGGCTGAAGCAAATTATCCGGATGCCTGGACCGACCCGTCCATCCACATTTATTCGACGGCCGCCGGACTTGACTACATACAGCTGCTCCAGGGCTACTGGACAGATGTCGGTCTCCAGGTAGTTATCGATGTCGTCGACTCGGTAGTTTGGGGAGGCTACTTCTTCACCTTCCAGAGGATGACGGGCATCGAGAAGAACGTCGGCTGGATATTCGCCTGGACGTTCGGGAGCACGCAGAACAGCATCTATCACAGCTCCAATATGTATGGCTCATGGGGCGCCCATAATACCGGCAACGACCCGAAGTCAGACGAGATGTATAAGGACGCCACGGCCGAGCTCGACCCGGTCAAAGCCCAAGAGAAATTTGCGGCGTTCCGCGCCTATGTCAAGTCGCTGTACATCTCTGTTGGCATAGCGCAGGCTAAGCCGCTGATGGTGGTCGGTCCGAACCTGGGCACATTCTCCGATAAGACATACATCAGTCTTGCCGATGCCTTGAACTATCTCTCACATCCGAAGTAAACTAAAATAAAGAGCTTTAGTTAACACAAGCGAAGAGGGGTTTTCGGGGGTATCCCCCCGAAAACCCCTGTGTGAAAAGTTCCCACAATATTGAAATTTTAAAAAGAAGTGGACTGCTATCTTTTTTATTAATATTTTCATAATTTTAAGCTAATTTGCTAAAAATATCGATTGTTTTCACGCTATTTGACACATGCAATATTGTGCGTTATTATGAATAAAAGAGCATGAAAAAATATCAGGCCTTTTTACCTTGGGACTTACAAGGCTAAAGTAACATAGAGCAGCAGGGTAATAGGGGATAATTTAGTAAACTTGTTACAATATATAATAATGTTATAATATATAGTAAATTATGATAACGTTCTAAAAAGTTACGGTAACTTTGGGTTAATTAAGGAAAAAGGCAAATGATACGTTTTATAGCAGTAAGATTATTACAGTCAATAATAGCCCTTTTTGGTATTATGGTAATGGTCTTCTTCCTAGTCCGAGCTTCCGGCAATCCTATCGATATTATTCAATCTCCCACCTGGTCACCAGAAATGAGAGAGAACGTGCAGAAACAGCTCGGGCTCGATAAGTCATATGCCGAGCAATTTGTGATTTACTTGAGAAATTTCATCAGTGGCGATTTTGGCAAGTCATTTATGCAGGATAGACCGGTCATCGTCATGATAGGAGAAGCCCTGCCAAATACTTTGAAACTTGGCTTACCATCATTTTTCATAGGCATGTTTTTAGCGTTAGCTCTGGGGGTGCTGGCAGCGACCAGGCGTGATACTATTTTAGACAATGGCGTGAAATTCGTTGCTGTTCTGGGACAGGCGCTGCCGGGCTTCTGGGTTGCCATCCTGGCGGTGATTATTTTTTCCGTTCATTGGGAGCTTCTTCCTGCGCAGGGTATGGACACACCGCTTAATTATGTGCTTCCCGTAGGCACCATGGTATTCTTTATGTTACCGGGTATGATGCGCCTGGTACGGTCCAGCATGCTGGATGTGCTCGATAGCGAATATATCAAGCTGGCGAGAATCAAAGGGCTTCCCGAGAGAATAGTCATCTGGAAACACGCATTACGTAATGCATTAATTTCACCGCTGACAACAGCCGGTATGATATTCGCCGGTATTATAGGCGGCGCGATTATGACCGAGAACATTTTCAACTGGCCCGGCATGGGCAGGTTAGCGCTCGGTTCAACAGTGGCGCGCGACTTTCCGGTGGTACAGACAATCACCATACTGGTGGCAGTCATGGTACTGCTAATGAACCTGATAGTTGATATTACTTATGCGTATGTAGACCCACAGATAAGGTTCGAAAAAACTTAGAAAAAGTTGGCAGGTATGCAGACGATAACGACAGCAGTTAAAACCAAAAAGCAATACAGGGGTGTTACACGATGGGGACGGATTGCCAGAAATCTCGGGATGATTCTCCCGGTGATAATAATCCTCGGTTTAGTAGTGATTGCAATATTTGCCAATTTTCTGGCGCCTTATGCCTATGACAAGATAGATATGCGCGCCAGGTTTGCACCACCCGTCTGGATGGAGGGCGGTTCTTCGGCACACCTCCTGGGAACAGATGCCTTAGGGAGAGATGTTTTGAGCCGGATGATTTGGGGTGGGAGAGTGTCCCTTAGCGTATCTTTGCTGGTAATCTTCATTACAGCGGCTATCGGCACATTAATGGGAATAACGGCAGGTTATCTGGGAGGACGTATCGATTCCCTTTTAATGCGGATTGTTGATATAGCGATGTCTTTCCCGGGTCTGCTGCTGGCAATGCTGCTGTCAGTGGGCATAGGGCCGGGTTTTCATACGGTTGTGATAGCATTGTCCGCCCTGGGGTGGGCGGGTTACGCACGTTTAGTGCGCGGCGAGGCTTTGAGACTGCGCAATTCAGATTTCGTAGCCCAGGCACGCGTCATAGGCGCTTCTCCATGGAGAATCATGTTGAAGCACATTTTCCCGAATGTCCTGAATCCATTGATAGTAATCATGACGATGGCCGTGGGCATGATGATTCTGGCAGAATCCGGCATGAGCTACCTCGGCATCGGTATCCCGCCACCAATGCCTTCCTGGGGCTCTATGGTAGCTGATGGCAGAAATTTCCTCGATTCAGCATGGTGGATTTCATTATTCCCCGGCATATGTATCGGTCTGGTGGTGCTATCAGGGAACTTCCTGGGCGACTGGCTGCGCGATAAGATGGACCCGAGGTTAAGACAATTATGAGCAATATCGTACTCCAAGTTGAGGACCTGCATACCTCTTTCTTTACCAGGATGGGTGAGGTTAAGGCGGTTGACGGCGTGAGTTTCTTTGTGAGAGAGGGGGAGACATTGGGGATTGTGGGCGAGTCCGGCTGCGGTAAGACCGTGACCGGCCTTTCAATTTTACGTTTACTTCCAGAGCCAGGCGGACAGATAGTGGGAGGCAAGATAATCATGGAGGGGAAGAATCTGCTGGAGCTAAGCAAGAAACATATGCGGGCGTACCGGGGTAAAATGATTTCCATGATATTGCAGGACCCGATGACTTCCCTTAATCCTGTTTATCCTGTGGGCGACCAGATAGGCGAATCAGTGCGGCTGCACCAGGATTTGCCGGAAAATATGGTTGAAGCCGAAGTAATATCAGCACTGCGGTTATTGAGAATCCCAGCACCAGAAATACGTATGAAGGAGTATCCTTTTCAATTAAGCGGAGGAATGAGGCAGCGGGCGGTGGGGGCAATTGCCATGTCCTGCCGGCCGCATTTACTGATTGCCGATGAGCCTACAACTGCTCTGGATGCAACCATACAGGCTCAATACATTGCTTTGTTCGAGGATATTCAAGCAAAGACGAATGTGGCAATAATCTTTATTACTCACGACTTCGGGGTTATTTCCAGGATATGCGATAGAGTGGGAGTAATGTACGCCGGGAAAATCGTGGAGACAGCACCTACGAGGGATATTTTTAAAGCGCCCAAGCATCCTTATACGAGCGCTCTGATTCATTCCGTACCGCGCCTGGATAGAAAAGATGACCGTTTGTATTCAATCGAAGGCCAACCGCCTTCATTGCTGTTTTTACCTGCCGGCTGCCGTTTTTGCCCTCGCTGCACCGTTGCACTTGATATTTGTAAGGAGCAAGAGCCACCCGAGGTAAAGATTAGTGAGAATCACTCTGTATCTTGTTGGAGGGTAAAATAAACCATGGCAGAGGTTTTGCTCGAAGCGCTTGACCTGGTAAAACACTATCCGGTAACGCGGGGGCTTTTACAGCGAACGATTGGCTGGGTAAGAGCTATTGACGGCGTTTCATTTAACATTGAACGCGGTAAAACTTTAAGCATTGTGGGAGAATCCGGGGCGGGTAAGACGACTATAGCTAAGCAAATATTACTGATGGAATCATTGACTTCCGGTAAAATTTTCTTTGAAGGGAAAGACCTCTATAAATTCTCTAACGCCGAACTGAAAAAGAACTACCGGCCTAAAGTGCAATCCGTACAGCAAAACCCATGGAGCTCGATGAATCCCAGGATGCGGGTGAGAGACATCGTTGGCGAGCCGCTGTTTGTGAACACCAAGCTCCTTAAGAAGGATGTCTATAAAAAGGTGGGGGAATTACTAGACCAGGTTGGCATTCTGACTGATGGCATGAACCGCTATCCTCACGAGTTCAGCGGCGGTCAGCGCCAGCGCATTGCCGTAGCCCGCGCTCTGGCATTACATCCGTCTTTGCTGGTTTTGGACGAACCCGTTTCTGCTCTAGATGTATCAATTCGAGCACAGATAATGAATCTATTAAAAGACCTTCAGGCGCAGTACAATCTTAGCTATATAGTAATCGCGCATAATCTGGCAACGGTAAGATATATGAGTCACAGCGTAGCTATCATGTACCTGGGGCAGCTGGTGGAATACGGGGACACGGAGGAGTTCTTCGAGCGGCCTTTGCATCCGTACACCAGAGCGCTGATATCAGCTTCGCAGTTAACGCTGCCAGAAGACGCCGAGGCCGGGTCTAAACAGATTATCTTAACCGGCGAGATGCCTTCACCTTTGAATCCGCCGCCGGGCTGCCGCTTCCACACCCGCTGCTCCGAGGCTGGAGATAAATGCTCCAAGGAAATACCGGAAATGCGGACCGTGGGCAAGCAGCAGGTGAAGTGCCATCATTACAGCTAAAGGAAATAATCAATCCCGCAGCGTAAATTCAGATTTCTTTTAAAGCGTCTAAGGTTATATTCTAAAGTCTGATTCTCCGCCCACATCTGGTACAGAGAATATTATTATCTTTAAAATTCGGCGGGATTTTCCACCTGGCGCCGCATTCGCAGTCTACCATCCGGTATTTATTCAGACGCAGCAGCATATCAGAGACTTCATGGCTACGCGCCGCTTTTGCCGAGGCGGGTTCCATTTCTCCGGCGATAGACGGCGACGGCGGCCGGATACCCACCACCCCTACCGCGGCTACCGTAGCTTTAGAGAGAATATGCTGATTAGTGGAACGCGCCTTGCGGTAGGCATTTTCATAATCGACGAAAGAGGCGCCGCCGGCCATAGAGCGCAGGATGCGCACCCTTTCCGAGATGGGGGGATGGGTGCTGGTAAGGTCCGAGACTTTCATGCCTTCTTTATGTAAAGGATTGACGGTATACATCGGCGCCGTAGCCTGATTGGCAGCTCTCAATTGCTGGGTGGACGCGCCGATTTTCTCCAACGCCGAGGCAAGACCTTCAGGATAGCGGGTATAGAGTGCCGAAGAGGCGTCCGCCAGATACTCCCTCTTACGGGAAATAGCATAGTAAATAAGCTGCGCTATAATGGGCGCCAGAATCATCAGAACGAGGCCGACGATGAGAATAATGGCTTGTGCCCCACCGCCACCACCATCGCGCGATGACGACCTTCTGCCAGAACTGGTCATGCCGCCATAGATTAAGAAGCGCGATGCATACCATGACAGGATAACGATAGTGCCAAGCATAACGGTGGTAATAGCCATAAGAAGGACATCACGGTTTTTGATGTGAGCTATTTCATGGGCGATAACGCCCTGCAACTCATCACGGTTAAGTTTTTGCAGCAAGCCAGAGGTTATGGCCACCGAGGCTTTATTGGGGTCGCGGCCGGTGGCGAAAGCGTTTAAGGCGGGGTCGTCAATAATATAGACGTCCGGCATCTTTTCCAGACCGGAGGCTATTTTCATCTCCTCGACGATATTATAGAGACGCGGGGCGTCTTCCGGTTTAATCTTTTTTGCCTTTGCCATGCCCAGCAGGATGCTATCGCCCTGAAAAAAGGCTATCAGACTCATAATTGCCCAGAGGATTAAGGCAATGACCAGTCCGCCTATGGCGCTATCGAAGAAATAAAGTCCAAGGAAATAGCCGACCGCCAGCAGCAAGCCTGCAATAAAGGCGATAAGTATTACCGATCTTACCTGGTTAGACCGTATTTGTTCCCACATAGTCTAGTACTCTTGTTTTTAAGTGAATTTTACCTTGGGAGCTTCCTTCTCCGCCGCGACGGTAACCTCGAAGAACTCTCCCAGTTTAAAGCTGAACATGCCGGCGATGACATTGGAAGGAAACATCTGTATTTTATTGTTGAATTTCAGGACGGAGTCATTATAATACTGGCGGGAAAAGCTGATTTTGTTCTCGGTGGAAGTCAGCTCCTCCTGGAGAGCGAGAAAGTTCTGGTTGGCTTTTAATTCGGGGTAAGCCTCGGCGACAAGGAGGAGCCGGCTAAGAGCCGCGCCCAGTTCACCTTCCAGCTTGCCTCTTTCGGCGGCGCCGGCGGAAGAACCCTGCTGGGCGAGGTTGCGCGCCTTAGTCACCAGTTCAAACGTTTCCCGCTCGTGTTTAGCGTAGCCTTTGACCGTTTCCACCAGATTGGGGATAAGGTCATAACGTCTCTTGAGCTGAACGTCTATCTGCGCCCAGGCGTTCTTTACCATGTTGCGGAATCCCACGAGGCTGTTGTAAGCGCCGATGACGAAAAAGATCAAGATAACGAGGATACCCAGGATAATCCATAATGCTATCACTTTATCTACCTCCCTTATATATTCAAAAAATACTATTTAAGCCTGATGTTTAAACATATCTCCGACGAAAGCCAGAACGCCTTGCGAAGCGCCTTTATCCGACGATTTATCCGCCAGCGCCTTCACCAGGCTATGAACCTCACCGCCGTCAAACCAGATGCCATCACCGATATGACAGATATCTACCAAAACTTTTTTCCCTTCATCAATATAGGTCTTTCTCATCTTATGGCGGCAGACGGGACATTTATGTTTTTTCTCCGATGAGGCTGCTTCCGGAGCCTGAACGATACCATCAAGATAGCTCCGGCAGTTATCCAGTCCAGCACATTCCATGAGCAATTCAAGCTCGCCGGCATCAAACCAGACGCCTTTACAGACAGGACAATAGTCCAACTCAATATTTTGATACTCTATTATCAGAGCATCTTTACGGCATACCGGACAGAGCATAATACCATTACCTCTATTCCAATTATACGAGTTCTGTTCGTACGTTACAATCCTTTTAGCTATAAAGCTGTTGCTGCTATTATAAAAATCACGGGGAAGAAGGTCAATAAATGTACTGATAATATACTTTTTGTATTATTTGCTACACGCTGGTATAATGTGACACTAAAGAGTCAGGCTGTTCAAGCCAACGGAAATCCCAAGATTAGCGTTGTGATGAATCTCTAACTACGCTCAAGAGAAGAACAGGAGAATGAAAATGCCGGAGAAAAAATGGGCGGAGATGACCCCGCAGGAAAAGAGAGAGCAGCGGTTTAAATGGTGGCTCGATGCCGAAGGCGTAAACTTTGTCAACGCCGCTGCCAAGAAAGCCTATAAGCAGCGAGTACAGAGGATGATTGATGTCTATAACGTGAAGGAGCCGGACAGGGTGCCGGTTTCCCTGATGATAGGCAACTTACCGGCTTACCAGTACGGCACCGATTATTATACCTGCATGTACGACTACGATAAGGCGGTGAAGGCATGGGATAAATTCAATGCGGATTTTCAGGACGCGGACTCGCTGTCAAGCCCGGGCACGATAATACCGGGGAAAATATACGACTTGCTGGATTATAAGCTTTACAGATACCCGGGGCATGGGCTGCCTAAAAACGCCACGGG
>Ga0154794_1117_pt13 | contig 17051 bp, 12 predicted proteins | sample Rifle2008BG16ft_FD_105802 | JGI IMG/M metagenome (GOLD analysis project Ga0154794, IMG submission 105802) | Chloroflexi bacterium RBG_16_50_11
TACTCTCATCCGCTGGTCGGCGGATATTATTGCATCGGTGGATGTATTGATAAGCTCCCGGTATTTTTCTTCGCTCTGTTTCAGGGCTTGCTCGGTCTTTTTCCTTTCGGTAATGTCTGATGCCAGCATCACCAATCCGGTGCGCTTTCCATTGTCTTCTATCGCCTGGGCGTGCACATCCACCCATATATCGCCGTGGGGCGTACGGTAAATCTGCTCTTCTTTGTTAAACCCCTTTTCTAGGAGTAAATTTAAGCGCTTTTCGTTTTGGCCGGGGTATTCCTCAACCAGTGTGATAATATCTCCAACAATTTTGCCGATAGCATCAGATGCCTTGATGTCAAACAGCTGTTCGCACATCTCGTTCCAGCGGGTAACTCTAAATTCCGTATCCATCGCGAAGACGCCTTCGTGGATGGAATTAAGAGCTGTATCGGAGAAGCGCAGCTTTTCCTCCACCTTCTTGCGTTCGGTGATATCAGTGGTTACGGAAAGCATCCATGGCTTGTTGCCTATATTGATGATTTCCGCAGAAAAGAGCCACGTGCGTATTTCCCCGGATTTCATGCGGAAATGGCATTCTCTATTGTTTACCATTCCCTGTTCCTTTAATGTCTTTACTGTTGCGGCACGTTCATCCAGGTCAGCCCAGATGCCAAGTTCGTTTGCCTTTTTGCCAATTACTTCTTCGCGGGTATAGCCGGAAAGACGTAAGAATGTGTCGTTCGCTTCCGCTATCGCACCATTAGCGATATCGGAAATCAGGATTACCTCCGGACTATGAAGGAATGCCTTGGAGAACTTCTCCTCCGATATTCTTAAAGACTCCTCTGCCTTTCTAAGTTCGGTTATATCCCGGGCAGTAGATAAAGCGCCGGTCACGTTATCATCTTTATCCTTAAGTACCCGGCACCACCAGGCAAGCAAGCGCTTCTCCCCATCTTTACGCCGTTGCCAGCTTTCCACGTATATTATGTTTTTCCCACCGCTAAAAAGAGGCTCCACTTTATCATAGGTATCCTGGTCGCCTTCAAAGTAAAAACCTGCCTCTTTCCCTATTACGTCATCTCCGAAGAATTCTAACCCCGCCTCATTCGCCCAGGTATAAACTTTATTATTGTCCACCTCCATGATGATATCCGGTACTGCGGCAAGAATTGCCTCCTGCCTTGAACTTAACTCCCGCAGCGCCTCCTCCGCCCGCTTACGTTCGGTAATATCGGTGGCAACGGAGATAATGTGGGACTCACCGCCGATATTGATTACTTCTGCGGAACAAAGCCATTGGCGTATCTCACCCGATTTTGTACGGAAACTGAATTCTTCATTCCTCATTTTTCCCTGTTCATTTATGAGCCTAGTCATTTTTTCTGATTCTTCGGGGTAAACAAACATGTTGATTTCGTTAACAGGGTGACCGACTAACTCTTCGCGAGTATAGCCTGTAACACGAGTATAGCTATCGTTTATATCGATGTATTTTCCGTCATTAATATTGACGATAGCGATAATTTCAGGGCTGGAGTGGAAAGCGGCGGCGAACTTCTTCTCCGATTCCTGTAAAGCCCTCTCCATTTGCTTACGCTCGGTAATATCGATAGCAAGTGTCTGAACCCCAAAGATATTCCCGTCAGATTTCATCAGACTGGACCTTAGTTCAAATAGTCTTGTCGGTCCATTATTGATTTTCCATGATATTTCCATCGGCGGATTCTTCTTGCCGCTTAATAGGGATGTAAACATCTTGGTGCAGGCGGGAAGGTCACTGATATTTAAATTAGGGATGTCTTTAAAGTGTTTGCCGATGATTTCCTTCTGGGTTAAACCAATCATGCCTAAGAAAGTCAGATTACATGATGTAATTACCCCTTGGAGATTCGTGGTAATAATTCCTTCCTGGGATAGTTCAACGATATTGCGGTATTTTTCCTCGCTGGCCCGCAGGGCTTCTTCCATCTCCTTCCGCTTGGTGATGTTGTGCATGGAAACCAGGTGTGCCGGTTCGCCTTCCCAGGAGATACCCACCACATTCACTTCGGCGATGGTTTTTACACCGTCGGTCCGGTGGATTTCTATCTCTGATGTCTTATCCGTTACCAGCGGATAAGGAAACGATTGGTTCAGGAGGTCCTTAGGCTTCTGCCCGAAAAGGGACTCAACGGCGGGATTGGTAAAAAGAATGTCCAGATTCTCGCCCACGACGACGATAGCATCGGCGCTATTTTCCAGCACTTTAAGCAAATTAACATGGAGCTTGGATACTTCCTGCGTGTTCTGTTCCAGCTCGTACTGCAGCCGCGCCCGCTCGATGGAATAATAGATAGTCCGTTCCAGTTGCGAGTTATCCAGCCGCCCTTTTACCAGATAGTCCTGCGCGCCGGATTGCACCGCCTTGATAGCGATATCTTCATCATCAAAGCCGCTCAACACCACGAGCGGTATGTGCGGCACCGCCAGAAGAATCTTCGTGACGGTATCAAGCCCGTGACTATCAGGCAGCCCGAGGTCGGAAAGAATCAGGTCAGGCTCGCTCTTTTCTATCTGTTTCAGCCCATCCTCAAGCTTTTGTGCAACTATCACCTGGAATCTGGTATTAGCTGATTTTTCCAGTTTCCTCTTAATTAGCTCGGCGTCGTCAACGCTATCTTCGATTAGTACGATGGTTATTTTTTTATTCTCCATATTATCTGCCTTTATCAGTAAAGCCAATAACGCCTTAAGTTACGCTTTAGCATTTATCCGGCGGGGGCTCATTTATCAGTAGCCAGTAAAGCCCGATATTCCTCACCGCATCAACGAATTCATTGAAATTTATCGGCTTACGGACGTAGCTGTTAGCGCCGTTCTTATAGCCGCTGATGAGGTCCTGCTCCTCTTTGGAAGAAGTAAGGATTACTACAGGCACCAGCCTGGTGCATCCATTAGCGCGTAGATGCTCCAGCACCTGTAGCCCATCCATTTTAGGTAATTTCAAGTCAAGCAGAATCAGCCGCGGTGTTTCTTTAATGTTTCGGCTGGCATATTTTCCCCGGCAGAAGAGGTAATCCAGAGCCTCGATGCCGTCATGGGCGACTACCAGGTTATTGGCGATGGCGTTTTTCTGGAACGCCCGCTTTGTCAGTTCGATGTCATCCGGGTTGTCCTCTACGAGTAATATTGTTTCCGTCATAGGATTCATTTAAGTCCTCCTTAATTTATGGCAAAATAGAAGGTAGCCCCTTTACCCACTTCCCCTTCGGCGCGGATGCTGCCGCCATGCCGGTTGATAATCCGCTGCACGGTAGCCAGACCGATGCCGGTGCCGGGGAATTCGGCGGCATCATGCAGACGCTGGAACGCACCGAAGAGTTTATTTTTGTAAGCTATATCAAAACCGGCGCCGTTATCCTTAATAAAAAAGGTCTTTTTCCCACCATCGGCAACGCCCCCGAACTCTATTTGGGCGTGTTCGGTATTCTTCGTAAACTTAAAGGCGTTGCCGAGCAGGTTTTCCAGCAATACTCTAAGCAGTTGGGCATCGCCGGTTGCTGTAAGGTTTTTCCCTATGATGAATTTAACATCGCGCCCCGGATGAGTTTCCTGGAGCCTGGCGGAAATTTCCCCGGCAAGTGAGCTTAAATCTATCTTTTCCAGGTGCATTTCACTTCTGGTCAGGCGTGACAGCTTGAGCAGACCATCAATAAGTTCACCCATCTTTTGGCTGGCATTACGCAGGCGGTTTAAATAGTCCCGGCCTGTTTCATCAAGCTTCACCGAGTAATCTTCCAGCAGCGCCTGGCTAAAACCATCAATACTTCTCAACGGCGACCGCAGGTCATGTGAAACGGAGTAACTGAAGCTCTCCAGTTCTTTATTGGTAGCCTTCAAATGAGTGGCGGACTGCTCTAGGTTAGCCATCGCCTCTTGCAGTTGCCTTTCTGCCTGCTTGCGTTGTGTAATATCATTACTGATAGAGAGCAGGCAAGGCTCACCGCCGATGTTGACTAAATCAGCGGAGAACAATACTGTATGTATCTCGCCTGATTTTTTCTTGAATTCACATTCTAAATTCTTGACATGGGCTTGTTCATTTGCCATCTTCATAATTTGTGCACGCTGATTGGGATGCACCCAGTTAATTAATTCTTTGCCGGTATGGTTGATAATTTCTTCGCGGGTACACTCATTATCGCGGCAGAAACCATCGTTAACATCAAGGAATATCCCGTCTTTCAGTCTGGAAATTGAGATAGCTTCCGGGATGGTATGAAAAGCTTTAGAGAATTTCTCCTCCGAATCTCGGAGGTCTTGCTCCATCCTTTTACGCTCGGTAATATCATTACCGATGGTTAATATACAGGGTTTGCCGCCTACATTAATTATATCGGCTGATAGTAAAACAACACGCGTCTCGCCTGATTTCCTCCGCAATAAAAACTCTTCATATTCAAAACGGCCGTGTTTTTCTATTAGCTGTTTAATCCGGTGACGGTCATCGGGATTGACCCAGACATTTAACTCTTTGGCAGTATGGCCGATTATCTCTTCACGGGTATACCCGTTAAGAGAGACAAAGCTATCATTAACATCAAGGAATACGCCGTCTTTCAATGTGGCAATAGAGACGGCATCGGTGAAGGCATGGAAGGCTTTGGAGAACTTCTCCTCTGATTCGCTTAAAGCTTTTTCCATTTGCTTGCGCTCTGTGATATCATTGCCGATTATCAGCAGGCAGGGTTCACCGCCAATATTCATCGTATTAGTTGAATACAGGAAAGTCAGCATTTTACCTGATTTTGCTTTAAATTCTATTTCTTCATTTGTAAAATGGTCGCGCCCCTTTAAGAGTTCCGCTATCTTATTGCGGTTGTCCTGCGGGCCTAAGAGTTTCACCTCTCCGGAAGTATGACCGATTACCTGTTCACGGGTAAGTTGATTGAGTTTGAGGAAGCTCTCATTAACGTCAATGAATTTTCCTTCTTTGCGGGCGATAATTGCGATAGTCTCAGGAATAGCATGGAATGCTTTAGAGAACTTTTCTTCTGAATCTCGGAGGGCTTGCTCCATCTGTTTACGCTCGGTGATATCGGTTGTTACGGAAAGCATGCACGGCTTGTTATTGATATTGATGATTTCAGCAGAAAATAGCCATGTACGGATTTCGCCTGATTTTAGGCGGAAGTGGTACTCTTTATTTCTAACAACCCCCATTTCTTTTAAGATACTTATCATTTCAGCACGCTCTTCCGGTATCGCCCAGGTGTTCAGTCCGGCCGATTTTTTACCGATAATCTCCTCGATAGTACAACCGGTATGCTGCAGGAAAGTGTCATTAGCTTCCAGTATGGTGCCGTCCTCGATATTGGAAATAACTATTGATTCCGGGCTGGCATGGAAAGCCTTGGAGAACTTTTCCTCTGATTCTCGTAAGGCTTGTTCCATCTTTTTACGCTCGGTGATGTCAATAGAAACGCCGATCAAACAGGGCTCTCCTCCGATAGTTATTAGCTCCGCAGAGAATAGCCAGGTGCGTATTTCTCCCGCCTTCATGCGGAAATCGAATTCCGCTTTGTTTATCCTGCCTTGTTTCTTCAACAGGCGGAGCATCTTGGCGCGGTCCTCTTTATTAGCCCAAATATTGATGGAGATTGTTTCCTTGCCAATCAGTTCCTCTCTGGTATACCCGGTACTCTGCGTATAACTCTCGTTTACATCTATATATTTGCCGTCTCTAACCGAGGTAATTGCAATTATGTCCGGACTGGCGTGGAAAGCTTTGGAAAATTTCTCCTCTGATTCCTGCAAAGCTCTTTCCATCTGCTTGCGCTCGGTGATATCACGGCATACGCAAAAGATTAGTTTCTGCCCGGCGAACGTTGTTCCGTTGGTGCTTATTTCCACATCGTAAGTCGTTCCATCCTTACGGCGGTGTCGCGTCTCAAAGTTGTCGCCTTTTTCATCAACCGTCCGTATCATTTCAGCCACTTGCTCGCGCGGGAATTGATACTCCCAATCCCAAACGTTTAATTGGAGTACTTCATCGGCAGAATATCCCAGCATCTCGGCAAAGTGCTGGTTAGCCTCAAACACTTTACCGCTCCGTTCCAGAACAACGATGCCATCGCGTGACTGCTCGATGAGGATACGCCGCCGGGTTGCTTCATTAGCCAGCGTCTCCTCCATGCGCTTGTGCTCGATAGCGATGGCGGCAATCCGGGCTGCCCATTCCAGCATCTTGAGGTTGGCGGCAGTCGGCTCTCCTGTATGTCCGCTAAAGTTGGCAATGGTACCAAGTAATTCACCGCCGTGCGATAGAATGGGCTCGGACCAGCAGGCATCAATGTTGTACTTGGTGGTTAGGGCAACTGCTTCCTTAAACGGTTTAAAGAGAGGGCTGTTTTTAATGTCTGGGACGATTACCCGTTGCTTCCGGTAGGCGGCAGTGCCGCAGGTGCCAAAATTAGGCCCAATGGGTATTCCGTTTTTCAAAACTGCGTTGTATTCATCAGGTAAACTCGGGCCGGAGCCTGTTAGCCAGTTCTTTGAGGCATCATAGAGCATAACGCAGCTTTTAATAGAAGGAGCATTTTGCTCACACAAACGTGCAATGGCATCCAGCACTCCATTTAATTCTTTACCTTGTCCTAGAAGCGTAAGTACATAATTTTCAGCTTTTTGCAGTTCTTCCATTCTCTTGCGCTCGGTGATATCGGTTAAAATAGAAATCCAGCATTTTTCGCCTTTAATAGTAATCGGCTCGATTGAGACGAGTTGAGTTTGTATCTTGCCTGATTTACTAAGGTAGCTGAATTCTTCGTTATATACCCGCCCTTGCTCCTTAAGCAGCCGCTGTAGCTTTTCATTATCTTCAGGATTTCTCCAGACCCCCAGTTCAACGTCAGTGCGTCCGACCGTTTCTTCCCGGGTGAAACCGCTTATCCGCGTGTAGCTTTCATTCACCTCCAGGGTTATGTTGTCACTGGCGCGAGTGATGATTATTTGCTGCGGGCTGGCGTGGAAAGCCTTGGAAAATTTTTCCTCCGATTCTCTTAAGGCTTCATCCGTCCGCTTGCGCTCGGTAATATCACGGATAATGGCCATAACCGCCGGTCGTCCCTCATAAGTAATGAGACCGGCGTTGACTTCAGTCAGAATCCGATGTCCGTCACGTGCCACAACCGTTGTTTCATAATTTGTGGTGACATTCTCGCCTGTCATCCGTTTCGTGTGGACTTCCATTAACAGGGCTCGCTCTTCTGGCGGTGAAAATTCAGTAAAATTCCGTCCCACAGCCTCCTCACGGGTAAAGCCGGTCATCTCGGCCATTTTAGCGTTGATGAACTGGAGTATACCGTTCTCAACGACGATAATGCCGTCGTTGCTTCTTTCCACAAGAGAAGAGTATTTCAACTCGGAATGGCGTAGTGCTTCTTCTGCCTGCTTCTGCTCGGTAATATCCGTTACTACCAAAATGACGCACGGTTTTCCCCCGATATTGATTACCTCGGCAGAAAACAGCCCGATGCGTATCTCTCCGGATTTTGTACGTGAATGATATTCTTCATTGTAGACTCTGCCCCTTTCCTGCATGGTTTTTATCATGCGGTTCATTTCTTCTTCTTCAACCCAGAGCCCGAGTTCAATCGAGTTGTGGCCTAAGACTTCTTCACGGGTATAGCCCGTAAATTTGATGAAACTCTCGTTCATTTCAATTATCTTATCTGACTCGATATCAAGAACACATATAGCATTTGGACTGGAACTGAAGGCTTTAAAGAATTTCTCCTCTGATTCTTGCAGCTTCTTTCCCATACGCTTACGTTCGGTGATATCGTTGGCTACAGCTATAAAACATGGTATATCGCCTAGTTTGATGTGTTCCGCCGAGCAGAGCCATTGACGCAATTCGCCAGATTTCATGCGGAAGGTGAATTCTTCGTTGACGATATTACCTTGTTCTTGCATAAGCCGCTGCATTTTCTCTTCTTCTTCCGGGTATACCCATAGGTTAAAATCCTTGACAGAATGGCTGATTAACTCTTCCCTGGTGAAACCAGTGGTACGGGCGAAATTTTCATTCACATCCAGGTAATTTCCGGTTTGTAGATTTACTATAATGAATAGTTCAGGGCTGGCATGGAAGGCTTTAGAGAACTTCTCCTCTGATTCGCGCAATGCTTTCCCCATTCTCATGCGTTCAGTGATATCACGGAAGGTTCCCTGGATGATTGTTTTGTCCGCCAGTTTAACAACGCTGGCGGAAATATCCATAGGTATTTGAGTGCCATCAGCTCTCTGGATGATAATTTCATCGGTAATCACGAAACCTTTTTGGATGTGGTCTTTAAAGAGCTGTTTGTACTTATCCACCATTTCCGGGGGATGAAGTTCAGACTGGTGTCTACCTATGAGTTTTTCTTTCGGCAGGCCCAGTACATTGCATCCAGCCCTGTTTACATCTAGTATTATTCCTGTCTCTGTATCGGCAAGGACAATCATATCTCTGGCATTTTCAAACAGGTTCCTGAACTTCTCTTCAGATGCTGGCAATGAACTCTCCGCCTGCTGGCGCTGCTTTGGCTTTATGCCAGCGTCGTGTTCCGTTATTCGTCCAACGATTACATCAGCAGCCTCGCGGATATTCTTTTCCTTTAGCTGTTTTTGCTTTATTTTAGTGCTCATAATGGTTATCTCGGCTCCTGCCTGATAAAATTCATGCCATTTCCCGGAAAAACTCTCTAAAATGTTAGCCGGTGATTCCTCGGGTATTTCTTCAACCGGTTACCTGATGGTCTAATAGCCGTCATCTACCTGGGTTACCAACCCGGTAGCGGAGCAGGAATAAGTACCATTGGTTAGCGGTGTCCTCAAGTAGTTTGGATACAGTCCGTTGCCGGTAGGGAAGGAAGACATGTTATTCGATGCACCGGTGGCTGTGACCGTAGTAATATGGTTTTTAGCCATCATGGTATCCATGGCTGTCTGCACGGTAACCCATTCTGCCTTGGCGGCTTCAGCCTGCCCTTCGTCAGCTAACCCGATAACATTGGGCAGGACCACTGCGGACAGTACCCCCAGTATCGCTACCACGATGAGCAGCTCCACCAGAGTAAAACCCTTGTTCATATGGAGTTTCTTAAAATACCTGTGCATAACATTGCCTCCCGATTTTTTATTGTTTTTATTGTTAGTCATTTCACTCCTTTTTATTAATTAGGTACTAATCGTTTCCTCCTTGAGAAAATTGCTCCATAAGCTTTTGCTCCTCCTTTTCTCTCCCCTTGAAACTATTGAAAATATTGCCCCTGCTCTATACATAGCTTTCATGTGTTTTACTGTCTGTGGACATGCCGTACTTATCCAAGAATTCAGACAGGTCCTCTCTGCCTATTCTGTAGTGCCCGCCGGGAAGCCGGAAGGCGGGCAATTGACCGGCGCTTATCCACCGCAAAACGGTGGTATTGCTGACGCCGCAATGCTTGGCAATAAAACCTACGGAGATATATTCCTGGATCAACTGTTCATCTGTTCTTAACAAGGTAACCTCCTGTTTCGCGTTATTCTGATGACCGTATTTTCCTAGACAACTGGAACTGCTAACAAATTTGGTGCTAGCAACGCTTGTAATATTTGGATTATAAAAAAGGGCTGTCACAACCAAGTCACAACGTTAATCTAAATTTTCACAGATAAATCACAAGAAGTTCTGTTATTAATATGGTTTTCCTTTAAATAGGTGTTGTTTTTACTGCGGATTATGTGATTTTTGGATGTTGTTTCTTTAACTTGAAGCGTTGCCTAGTTTTATTTCCCCGGTGGTTGTTATTTGTGTCCGTTCCTTAAGGGAATTTTGTGTTTCTCGGCAAAAGTGAAGAACTCATCCCTGTGTATTCGGTTTTGCCCGCTTGGAAGCCGGAAGGCAACCAGATTGCCTTTTTCTATCCACCGCAATACGGTAACTTTGCTGACACCGCAGTGGCGGGCTACCGCGCCGGTGGTGAGATATTGTGGGTAATAATTCTCCAATATGTTTTTCACGCTGTTCCTCCTTAGCGTTAATAGCTCTATGCTATTTTTATTTATGAGCCTTTTAATGGATATTGGATTTATGTTATTCCTGACGTTGTTCACAGGCTTAACTGACTTAACGAAAGTTCTGATATTACTTTAATATCCCGAGTTAACCATCGAATCACAAAAGGGGATATTAAAATAACAAAAAAATCACAATAGGGAATAAAAACTAATAAGTGAGGAGATTGTGAGATGTTGATAAAGAAGTTAGATAGTGTGAATTGTCAGGGGGAAATAGATTTTTTAAGCTACCAGTAGCTGTAACCTGTCTTGCCGGTAACGTAAGGGTTGTCCCGGCGCTCGGCGCCGATGTTCGTTTCCCGGCCGTGTCCCGGATAGATAATCGTATCATCCGGCAGTACCATCAGCTTTTTGCGGATGCTGTCCAGGAGCTGGGGGCGGCTGCTCCCCGGCATCAGCGTCGTGCCGATGCCGCGCCGGAAAATTGTATCCCCCGTAAATACCCCGTAATCTGCAAGCAGACAGATGCTGCCGGGCGTATGCCCCGGCGTGTGTATCACCTTAAAGCTCATCCCGCTGATGTCTATCTTATCGCCTTCATGCAGCAGCCTGTCCGGCGGGTGAGGGGTCCTGTAAGATATCCCGAACTGCGAGCTATAAGAACCATGCCCCTCCAGAAAATCCGCATCGGCAACATGAATGGCTACCGCGGCGCCGGTCTTATCCTGGATATCGCGTAATGCGGCGATATGGTCGGAGTGTCCGTGCGTCAGCACGATAATTTTAATATCCAGCCCGGTATCGGTAATAGCGCGGGATATTTCTTCGCTATTACCTCCAGGGTCGATTACTATGCCCTCTCCGCTGGATTCCCTGCCAGCGATAAAACAGTTAGCTGATAGCGACCCCACTACCAGTCTTTTAATAATCGGTTTCTCATCCATTTTGTTTAAGCTATTATTCTTTCAAAAGCTGATATTTCCAAAATAGCAAAGTCGGGGGAAATAGGCAAGTGTGATTACTCTGGGGATGAAATGGTGTGGCAAGAAGAATGAGCTTGAACTTTAGCGACTTATTTTACGTTCAAATATTAAGAGATAAGAGGCATCGGTTGATTATAGGTAACGCGCTGTAATAATGAATTCATTCTGGCCAGCAGTTCCAATGGCCCGAAGGGCTTTCTTATGAAATAATCCGCCCCGGCGTTGATTGCCTTTACGCAGGTTTCTGTGCTGGCGTTGGCGCTGATGACAATCAAAGGAGTGGCAGTAGAGCGGCGTATTTTTTCACAGGCAATCCAGCTTGCGGCGTAAGGGTTTTCCAGTAAAATAATCAGGTCGTAGTGCCGCATGTCTGGCTCACGTGAGGCTGCTTCTGACTTTAATAAAATATCTACCCTGTAGCCTGCCGCGGCAATTGATGCCGGAATTGTCGAGGCGGTGGTGTAGTTATTGATAAACAGAATTCTCTTATTCATTCTTACTTATCAATGTAATACACCCGCTATACCCTTGAACAGCAATGAAACATTTAATTTATTTAAGGGTTAACCCCAATAAAAACGGCGGTTTGTACTGATGTTGATGTTTTTAACGCCCATTACATCAATACGGGGATGTAGCGGAGAAAATAGATATACGCGGCAGTAATAAACAGGAACTGTTATTACTTTAGTTAACGCCTAGTCATCGTAGGGTTCTGGGGGCGGCGGTTGCATGACGTTTATACGGTGCCGACTGTACGGCATAAAATAGGTGGTGGGTTTATCCGGGATATTTTCCGGCGACCCGGCAATGCTGGCGCCCACCGGCTCCTCCACCCAGCCTTTTTCGTAAGGGCACATGAAGGTCAAACGGTAGGCAAACTTAAAGAATTTCCAGACTCTGTTCTCTTTTACGTACTCCATGTCGTATTTGCCAAGGCACAGGAACTGCTTGAATTGTCCGCCCCCACCCATGGATGCAAAACCGTGAGAATGCCATATACCCTTCGCCTTCGTGCCGGCTTTATTAATTTCAATCACCGGGGTTACCGTCATATGCAGTGCCAGGAAGCCGGCTGTCATCATTCTCTTTGCACTGAATACTGTAGTCCAGAACCTTCTGATGCTGTCTATGCCTTCATAGACGCCGCTGTCTTCTATCTCCATGTACACGCCGGGCGTCTTTTGTGCGAAGAGTTCCACCACTTCTTCCCTCTTCCCGATGTGATATAAATGCGCATAGAGCGATTGTAATTTCCATATCTCTAAATAGTCTTTAGCCCATTTGCCCTCGGCTACCTGCTTTTTTAAACGTTTGACTTCTGTTTCCAGTTCCGCCAGCGTCATTGCCATTTTCTTGCCTCCTTAATAGCCTTTTTTCTTATCTATAACGTTGCGCAATTTCTTGCCTTCAAGGTAGCGCTTGAGGTTATCGCAGAAAAGTTCCGTGGCGCGCAGCATGTAGTCTTCCATGCCGCCGGAAACGTGGGGACTTAAAATCACATTATCGAAGTCCCACAGCCGGCTCTCCTTAGGCAGCGGTTCGGGGGTAGTGACATCCAGTCCCGCCCCGGCGATGCGTTTCTCATCGAGCGCTCTTATCAGCGCCTCCTGGTCGATAAGCCCGCCCCGCCCTATATTAATAATGTAGGCAGTCGGTTTCATTGACCTGAATTCTGCATCTCCCATAATATGATGGGTCTCCGGCGTTAAAGGTAAAGTGAGGACGACGTAATCGCTCCCGGCGAGCAGCTCCTTCATTCGGCTGGAAGGTAAAAGTAAATCCACATTTCTTGCCTTGCCCGCCTGCTTGGTCGAGCGCCGTGTGGCGATGACTTTCATCCGGAAGGCTTTTGAAAGCCGCGCTACCTCCCCGCAGATGTGCCCCAGCCCCACGATACCCGCTGTTTTACCGCGTAGCGTGTGCACCATGTATCGCTGCCAATCGCGAGTTTGCTTCATCTTAAAGCTAAGCGGCGTGTCCTTGGCGAACATCAGCATCAATCCCAGGACAAACTCGCCGATAGGTGCGGCGTGGATGCCGCTGACGCCGGTAAGGATTACCTTGCTCCGCCAGATTTCAGTATCTTGATGGCGGTCGACGCCGGCGGATGTTACCTGCATCCACTTTAACCTCGGCGCCCGGGCGATGACGTTTTTGGGCGGGACAAACCCGTAAAGAACATCCGTCTCGGCCAACAGGGCATCAAGCTCCGCTTTTTTCGATTCGTCTCCGCGCATTTCGCCGAAGACCAGCGTGGAGCCGTCTTTAACCTTTACTTTGGTGCTTATCTTCCTGATGCGCCGTAGTATGTCCTCGTCCGCGTGTGGCAGCCCTTTATCGAAGGAAGGTGTGACCACCAGTACGTTAAGAGTTTCCATAAGGTTTTTCTCCTGTTCCTCTATTGGCGGTTAATTATACTTAAGTTACCAGAAGCCGTATCGTTTCGTCAAAATAATCTCCTGTAAATGTTGCTAGAGCCATGGCATTAAGAGTAAAATCAGAAAAACATATGCGCTATCTGATAATAATTTTAAAGGAGATAACGGAAGGATAATGGCAGCGGAAAAAGAATGGTCCCAGATGACCAGAGAAGAAAAACGCGATAAGAGGCAGAAGGACTATCTAGAAGGCACCGGTATCAAATTCCGCGATGAGAAGGCTAAGAAGCTTTATAAAGAGCGGGTGACCCGCCAGATGAAAGTCTCGCGGTGCCAGGAACCCGACCGCGTGCCGGTAAGTATCCCGGCAGGACACTATCCGGCTTACTATGCCGGCTATAACTTTAAAACGGTCATGTATGACGCTAATGCCCTGAAAACCGCCTGGCGTAAGTTCATGAACGACTTCTACGAGGACATGGATACCTTCATGGGGCCCGGTCTGGTTTTCTCCGGCAAGGTCATGGACATCTGCGATTTTAAGAATTACTCCTGGCCCGGGCATGGGCTGGGGGATAATGTCAGCACCTTCCAGTTCATCGAAAAGCAATACATGAAGGCGGATGAATATGACCTTTTGATGAAAGACCCATCGGACTACGGCTTCAGGGTATTGACCCCCCGCACGATGGGCGCGGCGGAAGGACTGCAGTATTTTCCCCCGCTCAACTCGATGATGGGCACCCCGATGGTCATGGCTAATCCTTTCTCCCGCAAAGAAGTAAGAGATACATTTAAAAAGCTGATTGCTGCCGGCGAGGCGATGGAGCAGTGGCAGAAAGAGCTTATGGAAGTCAGTATCGAGGCTGTGCAGGCTGGTTTCCCGGCGAGCAGGGGAGGCATGGGCATCGCGCCCTTCGATATTATCGGCGATTTTCTGCGGGGAACACAGGGCATCGCCATCGATATGTTCCGTAAGCCGGAGCAGCTCCTGGAATGTATCGACATGCTTTACGAACAAATCGTGCCGCGGATGATTAACCAGTTGAACGCTACCGGCGGCTTTTCCGCGATGTTCCCTTTACACCGCGGCGATGACGTCTTTATGTCCCGCAAGCAGTTCGAGAAGTTCTACTGGCCTACCCTCAAGAAATATATCGACGCTCTAATCGCCGAGGGTATCCAGGTCTCGCTCTTCGCCGAAGGCAAATATAATGAGCGCCTGGAATATATCGCCGATTTCCCCAAGGGCTGGGTATCCTGGTCGTTCGACCAGACGGATATGGCTAAAGCCAAGAAAATGGTCGGCGACCGGTGCCATATCTCCGGCAACGTGCCCGCTTCACTGATGGTGGCCGGCACCCCTAAAGAGGTCAAGGCATACTGCCGTAAGCTTATCGAGACCTGCGCGCCCGGCGGCGGTTATACTTTAGCTGGCGGCTGCACCGCTGATGAAACTAAAAACCCGCAGAACTTTAAAGTATTTATGGAAGCCGCTAAAGAATACGGCACGTATTAATAATAAATTAGGGCATCTTGACAAACTATGAAAGCAGAAATTATCTCTACCGGCACCGAGCTTCTCCTCGGCAATATAGCGGATACCAACACCTGTTATCTGGCGGAGCAGCTGGCTTTGCTGGGCATCGACCTCTTTTTTACTGCAACGGTCGGTGATAATTTTGAAAGGTTATCGGGCGCTTTAAAACTTGCCTGGCAGCGGTCGGACCTTATCTTAATGACCGGCGGTTTGGGACCCACGCAGGGCGATATCACCCGCGAAGTTATCGCTGGACTGCTCGGTGAAAAAATGGAAGTTGACCTGGGGTTAAAAGCAACCATAGAGAAATTTTTCAAAGAGCGGGGCATAGATATGACGCCTAATAATCTCAAGCAGGCTGCGCTGATTCCTTCCGCTCAAGCTATTCCCAACCCCCGCGGCACTGCGCCCGGCTGGTGGGCGGAAAAAGACGGAAAGATAATTATCGCCATGCCTGGCCCGCCGGCTGAAATGCAGCCCATGTGGCAGAACCACGTCGCCCCGGCGTTACAGCGCCGCTCGGGAGCTATCATCATTTCCAGGGCTCTTAAGACCTTCGGTATGCCCGAGGGGACGATGGACGACCAGCTTGCCGTCTTACTTAAATCCCCCAACCCCACCCTGGCGTCTTACGCCAAGTCTGACGGCATCCACCTGCGTATCACGGCTAAGGCGGATAGCCTGGAGGAAGCCCGTTCTCTGATTTCCTGCCATGAAAACGACGTCAGGAAAATTGTCGGCGACTATATCTGGGGCGTTGACGACGATGTGCTGGAAGCGGTGGTCGGGAAAATGCTTATCGCTAAAGGATTGACCCTGGCGGTAGCGGAGTCTTTCACCGGCGGCTCTTTAATACAGATACTGGCGCGCGCCCCTGAAAGCGGGCGTTTCTTTAAAGGGGGATTTTTCACCGCTACGGATGAAGCTAAGCTCACCCTCGGTCTGGTCTGGGGCGCCGGCAGCAAGGCGAATATCGCCAGCGCCATGGCTTCTCTGGTGCGCGATAGGATGAGCGCTGGTATTGGTATCGGCATCGAGGGCTACGCGGAAACTGTTGACGATGTACCGATGGCTAAAGTCTATATTGCCATCGTCGGCCCCAAGCCGATGCTGCCTTTAGTGCGGAACTACTCCGGGAGGCTTACCCAGGTGGTGGGCAGAATTGCTTACCAGGCTCTCTTTGAATTGAGAAAATACCTGGCGTAAACCTCCACTTCAGACGGCATTCCCGACTGCTCGGGAATCAAGGTGACATTGGCATCGACTGGTTATGCTTCTGCCAGCTTTTTAGCCAGCTCCCCGCTTCTTTTCTTAACCTCTTTAACGAAGCCTTCCCTGCCCAGCTTGAACCAGTAAGGCTCCCAGTCCATTTCCTTGAGATTTTCAATGAGGGGGGAAATGGCATCGAAGGGGAAGGTAATAATAATCAAGCCATCGGGTAAGACACCGCGGGCTTTCATGCTGAAGCCGAGCCCGCTGATGGTGTAGTTCATCTCCCCGCTCAAGTAGGGGTGAGCGTAAATCCAGGCGCAGGCGAGGCAGGTGGTGCCTTTGGCGTGCCACATCTTGCCATCGGAGAAACTGCTGGCTCTAAGCAAGATTTCCGCCTGGGCAGGGCTGGCGGTGAAAATCAGCAAATCGGGGTCGAAGGTCATCTTGTCGATTGAAGCGTGGGTGATATATTTGATGGAGTCCTTCGGCAAATGGGGCACATAGTCGTAGATTCTACGGTTGGCGCCGGGATTCTTAAACATGGAGAACATCGGTCCCAGCTGGCCGCTGTACATGATGGGCGGATAGTCCACGATACCCAGCACCTGTTCCCCGCACTGCACGTTTTCTTTGGTGACATAAAACGGCTGACCTGTCTGCGCTTCCTTGAATAATTCGCAGAGAGCCATGCTTTTCTTCGTGGCCTTGATTCCTTTCGGTTTGTCCATGGAGTACTTAACGCCTACGGGCTTATATTTGAAATTGAACTTCTCGAATATAGAATAATCTGGCTTTTTTGTGCTCATAACTACCTCCTTGTCTGAATCCGATTATATCAGCCGTGGTGATTTATAACAAGGCTACCTTTGTTATACCTGCTTATATCTTTTTCCTCTTCCACCGCCCCGATTTGAAATAAAT
>Ga0154794_1054_pt1 | contig 16517 bp, 18 predicted proteins | sample Rifle2008BG16ft_FD_105802 | JGI IMG/M metagenome (GOLD analysis project Ga0154794, IMG submission 105802) | Chloroflexi bacterium RBG_16_50_11
GCCGCCCCATCCTCTTGGACTTGCCCCTCACGGTAACAACGTTCACCCCCATGACCTTTACCTTGAATGCCTTTTCCACAGCCTCTTTTATCATCATCTTATTAGCCCCGTCGGCTATTTCAAAGGCGTATTTATTCAACGTTTGTAATGCCGTGTTTTTTTCGGTAATCAGCGGACGGCGCAGCACCTCATACAGATGCATCTTTTCCCCCTTGTTTTGCCCCGTTGCCCCAGAGTTCTTCCGCGGTGCGTACTGCAGCCTCGGTCATCAGCAGCGTCTTGTGGGACAGGATATCCAGGATATTAAGTATACTGGCTGGTGTGGTTGTGATTTCCGGTATATTCCGGGCGGACTTAATAACGTTTTCTTCTGGCTTTTGGGTAACGATAAGCGCGGATGATTCTATTCCCAGCACCGCCAGTGCTTCTATCATTTTCTTGGTCTTAGGCTCCGCGAAGTCAAAAGCATCGATTATTTTCAAATCGCCCTCGCCAGCTTTAGAGGAAAGGACGCATCTTAAAGCTAAACGGCGTAATTTCTTGGGGGTCGCCTGCCGGTAATCCCTTGGCTGCGGACCGAAAGAAACGCCGCCGCCGCGGCGCGTCGGTGATTTTTTACTGCCGGCGCGGGCATAACCCGTGCCCTTCTGGCGGTAAAGTTTCTTGGTGCTGCCGACGACCTCGCCTCTGGTTTTCGTAGCGGCTGTCCCCTGGCGGGCATTAGCCTGCATCCCCACCATTACCTGGTGGACTGCTGCCTCATTAAACGGCACGCCGAAGACGTTATCGCTTATTTCAATCTGCCGGACTACCTCTCCGGTAAGGCTATAAACTGGAACCTGCACCTTACTTCTTCTCCCTCTTGGACTTCTGTATCATCACTAGTCCGTTGGTCATACCGGGTACTGCGCCTTTAATCAGCAGCAGGTTGCGGGCTGGGTCTACCTCGGATACTACCAGGTTGCTCACGGTAACATGCGCGTCCCCCAGATGCCCCGCCATGCGGAGTCCTTTATAAACCCGTCCGGGGCTGGTGTTGGAGCCGACGGAACCCGGTGCCCGCCATCTATCGGACTGGCCGTGGGTTTTAGGGCCGCCACGGAAATGATAGCGTTTTACGCCGCCGGCAAAGCCCTTGCCCTTGGATATTCCGGAGACATCCACGATGTCTCCGGCTTTAAATAAGCTGACGTCTATTTTCTGTCCGGCTTCCACTTTCGGGCCGTTGTCTGTCCTGAATTCCCGCCGGTACTTGAACTTTACCGGTTCTTTCTCTTTGGCTTTGCCCTTCTTGCCGCCGGTCTTTTGTTTCTTCACTTCTCCGAAACCGAGCTGCACGGCGGTATAGCCGTCTTTTTCTGCGGTTTTTACCTGCATTATGGTGCAGGGCCCGGCCTCGATGGCAGTGATTGCCTCGGTTTTACCGCCCTTGCCGTATGTCTGGGTCATGCCCAATTTTTTGCCTAAAATTCCTAAAGTCATAACGCCACCATTCAAAATTATAGCTTGATATCTATTTCTACTCCGGAAGGCAGATTTAACTTAGTCAGCGCATCGATGGTTTTGGAAGTCGTCTCGATGATATCGATAAGGCGCTTGTGCGTTCGGATTTCAAACTGCTCCTGCGAGTCTTTATCGATGAAAGGGGAGCGGATGACGCTGAATTTCTGGATGCGCGTCGGTAACGGTACAGGACCTACTGCCACCGCTCCGGTGCTTTCCACCGCTTCCAGTATTTGTCGTGCTGATAGGTCGACCACCTTGTGGTCGTAACCCTTTAGTTTGATGCGGATTTTCTGTTTAGCCATTTTTCTTGCCTACAGCCTTTTCTATAATCTCTTCCGTTTTTTCCTGCGGAAGTTGTTCGTAACTGTGAAATTCTAGTGAGTGCGTTGCCCGCCCCTGCGTCAGCGACCGCAGGCTCGTGGCGTAGCCGAAAGATTCCGCCAGCGGTATCAGGCAATGGATAATAAAACTATCCCCCTGCGGGTCTATTTTGCCGATGCGCCCTCTCCTGGAATTAAGGTCGCCGATGATATCCCCGAGGAATTGCTCCGGTGTCACTACTTCCAGCTTCATAATAGGCTCTAAAAGAATGGGCTTGCCCTTTTTAACGCCGTCCTTTAGAGCTATCGAACCGGCCATTTTAAAAGCCATTTCGGAAGAATCGACATCATGGTAGCTGCCGTCGTAAAGCGTCGCCTTGATATCCACCACCGGATAGCCAGCCAGCACACCGGTCTCCATAGCTTCTTGAATGCCAGCCTTGACCGGCGTTATATACTGCCGGGGTATCGTGGCTCCTCTAATGGAGTCGACGAATTCAAAACCCTTGCCGCGCGGCTGCGGTTCGAATTCTACATTGACCACGCCGTACTGTCCATGTCCGCCGCTCTGGCGGACGAACCTGCCTTCTACTTTAGTCGGCTGGGTAATTGTTTCTTTATAGGCGACGCGCGGGCGCCCCACTTTAACGCCGACGTTGAATTCACGGATAAGCCGGCTGGTGATAACTTCCAGGTGAAGCTCGCCCATGCCGGAGACAATAGTCTGCCCGGTTTCATCATTAAAAGTAACCTTAAAGGTTGGGTCTTCTTCGGTAAGTTTTTGGAGCGCTTCGCCCATTCTATCCTGGTCGGCTCTGGTTTTAGGCTCGATGGCAACCGAAATTACAGGTTCGGGGAAGCGGATGGATTCAAGGATAATGGCTTTAGAAGGGTCGCAAAGGGTATCTCCGGTGAAAGTGTTTTTAAGTCCCAGTGTGGCAACGATGGCGCCGGTATCGGCGGAGGTAATGTCCTCGCGGTGGTTGGCGTGCATCAAAAGCAGGCGGCCGATACGCTCCGGCCTTTCCCGCGTGGGATTATAAACCTGCGCGCCCACCTTCACTTTGCCGGAATATACCCTGAAATAAACCAGCCTCCCCACGAAGGGATCGGTCACTACTTTAAAAGCCAGTGCGGAGAAAGGAGCATCATCGCTGGCTTCGCGGGTAACTTTCTCATCGTTCTTGGGATTGATGCCCTCTACCGGCGGCACTTCCAGCGGCGAGGGAAGATAATCCACCACGGCATCGAGGAGCTTCTGCATTCCCATGTTTCTCAAGGCGCTGCCGCAAATCACCGGCACGCCTTTAATTTTCAGAGTAACCCTTCTTAAAGCTTGTCTTAATGCTTCGGGCTCGACTTTATGCCCCTCGATAAATGCTATCATCATGTCATCGTCATGTTCAGCTACTTTGGCAATTAAATGCTGTCGCGCTTCGGTAGCCTTGGTTATTTCATCTTCCGGAATCGCTATTTCTTCCGGCGCGGTATCGGGGTCGGTGCTGAAGCGCCAGGCTTTATTTTCAATTAAATCGACTACGCCATAAAAACGCTCCTCGGAACCCAGGGGAAGCTGTATCGGCAGGGGAGTCGCCTGGAGCCTCGTTTCTATCATGGAAATTGTGCGGTTAAAGCTGGCGCCCACGCGGTCCATTTTGTTGATATAGCAAATACGCGGCACCTTATATCTATCTGCCTGACGCCAGACTGTTTCAGATTGCGCTTCGACGCCGGAAACGGCATCGAAAACAACTACGCCGCCGTCGAGCACCCGCAGGCTGCGTTCGACTTCAGCGGTGAAGTCTACATGTCCGGGGGTATCTATAATGTTGATGCGTTGCTCGCGCCAGTAGCAGGTCGTGGCTGCCGCCGTAATCGTAATACCGCGTTCCCTTTCCTGGTCCATCCAGTCCATCACTGCGGTACCCTCGTGCACCTCGCCCAGTTTGTAGGTCTTGCCGGTATAATATAATATCCTCTCGGTGACGGTAGTCTTACCGGCATCGATGTGGGCAATAATGCCTATGTTGCGAATATCTTCCAGAGGAAATTCCCTGGACACTTTATTCTCTCCCGTTGCCATTTTCTTATTTACTTTAACACTGCCGTTAATTACCAAGATTCTTTACCACCTGTAATGAGCAAAGGCGCGGTTCGCCTCGGCCATTTTATGCGTATCTTCGCGTTTCTTAATTGTGTTACCCTGTCCCTGGAAAGCCTCGGCAAGTTCATCGGCTAATTTCTCGGGCATTGCCTTTCCTTTCCTTGACCGGGCGGACTGTATCAGCCACGATAGGGCTAAGAAAAGCCCGCGGTCGGGTTGAACCTCGACCGGTACCTGGTAGGTAGCGCCGCCTACGCGTCTGGGTTTAACCTGTAGAAGCGGCGTGGCGTTTTTCACCGCTTGTTCCAGCGCGGTGACCGGGTCTTTGGAAACCTGCTGCCCCAGCTTCTCTAAAGCATTATAAACAATACTTTCAGCCGTTCTTTTCTTCCCGCGCTCCATGACTTTAATAATTAGCCGCGATACGGTTATGCTGCGGTATTTCGCATCAGGAAGGATTTCTCTTTTTACTGCTCTAGCTCTTCTCGCCATGTTATTTCCTCGTATTAGGTGGTTGCGGCAGCTTCAGCGGCGGCTTTCCCCTTGCCTCTTTTGGCGCCGTATTTGCTGCGTCCCTGTTTGCGGTTAGCCACACCGGTGGTATCCATCGCGCCCCGGATGATGTGGTAGCGTACGCCGGGCAGGTCCGGTACACGCCCGCCGCGGATTAATACTACGGAGTGCTCCTGGAGCTCGTGCCCTTCTCCGGGTATATAGGCGGTAACCTCAACATGATTGGTCAGGCGCACTTTAGCTATCTTGCGCAGGGCGGAATTAGGTTTTTTGGGGGTAGTCGTCTTCACCTGGATGCAAACGCCCCGCTTTTGCGGAGAACTTTTGCCCCGCACTACCCGGTTTTTCAACGAGTTGTAGGTAAACCCGAGCGCCGGCGTTTTATCTTTACTGTATGACTTCTGCCGTCCCTTGCGCACCAGTTGATTTATCGTTGGCATTGTCTTTTACCTGACCCCCTTACAATTAGAATGGATGAGCCTAAGCCCATCCATTGCGAATTCTTGTAATGTGATAGAGAGAGGTTTGTTAGCTCAATCTATCTACTTTTACTGAATTCTTAGTACCAAACATTAAATGTAGCACATTCCTATATGCCCTGTCAACACCTCTACAAGGAAATTAGCTAATAATTTATTCCTGATAAAATTTTTTAGGTAATATTACCTTATTTACATATAATAAAATGTTATGATTTTCCTATCGAATATTATTGCAATACCTGATAAGTAAAGGTAAAATTACATAAATGATAAAAGTAAAAGTAGAACTCGGCAAAAACAGCTATGACATTAATATCGGGGCCGGCTTGTTGCCCCGTGTCGGCCTATGGCTGAAGGAGAAAGGCTATTCCGGTAAAGCGGTCATTATCACCGATACGAACGTCAAAGGGCTGTATGCTGATATTCTCCAGCGCAGTCTGGCAAATGCCGCCTTTACTGTAACCATTCTTGAAGTTCCTGCTGGTGAAGACCAGAAAACCCTGGCAACCGCCGGTCGACTTTATCAAAGACTGGCGGAATCTTTTGCGGAAAGGACGACTCCCATTCTGGCGCTGGGTGGCGGCGTCATCGGTGACCTTGCTGGATTCGTCGCGGCAACCTATATGCGCGGCGTCCCTTTGGTTCAGATACCCACTTCTCTGCTGGCGATGGTTGATAGCAGCATCGGCGGTAAGACCGCCGTCGACCACGCCAATCTGAAAAATATGATTGGCGCGTTTTATCAGCCAAAGCTGGTTGTTGCGGACGTGGACACTTTAAAAACACTCCCTAAAATTGAGCTTTCCAACGGCATGGGCGAGGTTATCAAACACGCCGTTATCCGGGATAAAGGCTTTTTTGAGTTCCTCAAGGAAAATATGGCTGGCGCAATGGCGTATAATACGGGCTTGCTGGAAGATATTATTGAAAAGAACGCTCGGATTAAAGCGCCGGTCGTAGAGACGGATGAGAAAGAGTCTGACCTGCGGACTATTCTTAACTTCGGCCATACTGTAGGCCATGCCGTGGAGGCAATATCCGATTTTAAAATAAAGCACGGCCAGGCGGTCGCCATCGGTATGATGGCGGCGGCCAGAATATCCGAGCGTCTTGGTTTTATCCGTAACGAAGAAGTGAATCAGCTGGAACTGCTTATCCATGAGGCGGGGCTGCCGGTAAAAGTACCGGAGCTTAGCCGCGAAGAAAGGGAAAAGCTCCTTGAAACAATCAAACACGATAAGAAGGTACTTGATAATAAAATCAGGTTCGTCCTGCTGAAGTCCATCGGCAGTGCTATTATCAGCGATAAAGTAGATACGGGGCTTATAGGGGAGGTGTTATTTGGCTGGAGAACTGCCTAAAATCTGCGCCGCTATTGTTAATAGCGACCTTGCAGCTTTAGAGGGCGTCGAGCCGCTGGTCGACCTTTTTGAGGTGCGTATTGACCTCATCGGGAAAGACTGGAAGAAAGTAGCGGCGCATCTTAAAAAGCCTTGGATAGCCTGTAACCGCCGGATTGAAGAGGGGGGTAAATGGGCTGGCAGGGAAGCGGCACGAATTAAAGAGCTTCACCGCGCCGTCGAACTCGGCGCGAAAATCGTTGATGTCGAACTCTCAACGCCGGATGTCGAAGAAATAGTTAATGGAATTAAAGGTAGAGCGGAATGCCTGGTTTCCTATCATAATATGAAAGAGACGCCGCCGCTGGATAGACTGCGCCAGATTGTCATTAATCAACTGGCGGCCGGCGCCGATATCTGTAAGGTTGTTACCACTGCCCGCAGCTTTTCCGATAACATGGCAGTCTTACAGCTTATTACCGAATTTTCATCGACGAGTATAGTGTCCTTTGCCATGGGCGCCGCCGGGCAAGTGTCCCGGGTCCTTTGCCCGCTGGTGGGCGGCTATTTTACCTACGCTTCAGTTAAAAAAGGTAAAGAATCGGCAAAAGGGCAGATAACCGTAAGAGAATTACGCCAGATTTACGATATGTTGGGCAAATGATAAATAAAGGCATTTCTGGTAAAACTAAAATCTGCGCCCTCATCGGCGACCCTGTTGAACATACCATGTCGCCGGCGATGCATAATGCCGCTTACAAAAAACTGGGGCTGGACTACGTTTATATTCCTTTCCGGGTCAGTCCGGAACAGTTGCCCCAGGCTGTCGCGGGCCTTAGAGCTTTAAATGTAAGGGGCTTTAATATCACCATACCCCATAAAGTCAACATTATTCCCTTGCTGGATAGCCTCGACCCGCTGGCGGAGAAAATCGGCGCCGTAAATACAGTAGTGAATACTGACGGTGAGCTAAGAGGATATAATACTGATGCTGAAGGTTTCCTCCGCGCTTTGCTGGAACGCGGTATTAAGCCGGAGGGTAAAAACATCGTCATCCTTGGTGCTGGTGGGGCTTCAAGAGCGATTTCCTATAGCCTGGCAGCCAAAGATGCCCGTCTCACTATTCTTAACCGTCAGCAGGAGCTGGACTGGGCGGAAAATATCGCACTTTTGATTCGTGATGAACTCCGCAAAGAGGTCAGAGTTCTGGAACTCGGCAATTTAGCTAAAGCGCTTTCTGGAACTGGCCTTCTGGTTAATGCCACCAGCGTGGGTATGCACCCTGCCGTTAATGACAGCCCCGTCCCCGCCGGACTGCTGGATAAAGTACCGTTTGTTTTTGATATTGTCTATAATCCCATCAAAACAAAACTGCTTAGGGAAGCCGCTGCCGCCGGCGCGAAAACAATTGGAGGGGTTGATATGCTCGCCTGGCAGGGGGCGCTGGCTTTTGAGATGTGGACGGGGCAAGCCGCCCCTGTCGAACTCATGCGGAGTGAAGCGATAAAAATGCTGGAGAAACATGAAGACTAGCATCGCCCTCATCGGTTTTATGGGCACGGGGAAAACGGTGGTAGGCAAAGTACTGGCGCAAAAGTTTGCTAAAAAGTTTATCGAACTTGATGCTGTAATCGAAAAGAAAGCCGGCAGGTCCATCCCGGAAATATTCCGTCAGGACGGTGAAATCCGCTTTCGCGAGCTTGAGATTGAGGCTGTCCGTACGGTAGCTAATAAAAAGAATGTTGTTATCGCTTGCGGCGGCGGTATCGTTTTAAATACAATAAACATTGACCGCTTGAGAAAGGAAAGCGTTATCATTTGCCTGACGGCATCGCCGGCGGTTATTCTTAAGAGGACAGCCGGCGATAAAGATGGCAGACCGTTGCTTAACGTGGCTGACCGCCGGCAGCAGATAAAAAAGCTGTTGCAGTTTCGCCGGCCCTTTTACAGCCGGGCGGCGGATACTATGATTAATACGTCCCGTCTGAACATTAACATGGTGGTGGACAAAATATTGGAGTTGTTGGAAAAACATGAAAGTAACCATCGGTAAAAGCATTATCAAAGGCGTTGCCACTGTTCCTTCCTCGAAGAGTATGACCATTCGGGCGCTGATGTGCGCCGCTTTAAGCACCGGGGAAAGTGAGATAATCCACCCGCTGGTCAGTGATGATACCCGCGCCGCCGCCAATGTGCTGACCAAATTGGGTACGGTTATCCATCAAGAGAGAGATGTCTGGAAAGTTTACGGGGGTAAATTCCGCACTGTTAATGAAGCTCTTGACTGTGGCGAATCGGCAACTACTTTAAGGTTTATGACGGCTATATGCTCCCTTATCCCCGGCCACCATACGCTTGTCGGCGGTCCTTCTCTAAGTAAACGGCCGATAGGTTCACTCATTGAAGCATTGGCAAAATTAGGTGTCAAAGCCTCGACTGGAAAATTACCTACTCCCCCTGTATATATTGAGGGTGGTACTTTTAAAGGCGGCTTGACGGAAATCCCCGGCAATGTCAGTTCGCAGTTTATATCGGCATTGCTTCTGATGTCTCCTTTTACTCCAAAAGCCGTCAGCATCAAATTGACCACTCCCCTGACATCTAAGCCATATATACTTATGACGCTCTGGTGTCTTAAACAGTTCGGCATAAATGTTAACCGTGAGGCAAACAGATTCATTATCTTGCGTCAAAGATATCACCCTGCTTCTATCAGAATAGAGAGCGATTGGTCATCGGCTTCCTATTTTCTGGCTCTTGGGGCATTATCGGAAGAAGGGGTGCTGGTTCAAAATCTGAATTTAGCCAGTCTTCAGGGTGACCGCATTATTTTAGATTTGCTGCGTAATATGGGGGCTAAGGTTAAAATGTCCGGGACTAACGTGCTTGTCGCCCATGGTGACTTGCGGGGAATACACGCCGACCTTTCCGATTGTATTGACCTTCTGCCGACCGTGGCAGTGCTGGCTGGACTGGCTCAAGGCGCTAGCGAGCTTACCGGTATCCAGCGGGCGCGTCTTAAAGAGTCGAACCGGGTATCTGCTATCAGAGAGGGCTTGATTAAGTTAGGTGTTACTGTCATCGAGGATAATGACCGCCTTACTATTACCGGCATAGACGTCTTTAAAAAAACCACCGATGATGATGTGGAAGAAACTATGGAAGAAGCGCCGTCGGCGGAAGAATTTTTTGCCGGTGTGTCTCAATCATCTGTTCTTCTTAAAAGTCGTGACGACCACAGGATCGCTATGGCTTTTAGCGTGCTGGGCGCTGCCTTGGGTGATATCGCCATCAACGGTGCTGAATGTGTTGCCAAGACCTTCCCCACGTATTGGGAAGAATTTAAAAAAGTCGGCGGGGAGATAAAGATAAATGAGTAGCAGCTTGGGTAAATTATTTACAGTCACCAGCTTTGGTGAAAGTCACGGCAAATGCGTTGGTGTAGTCATCGATGGCTGTCCCGCCGGTCTCCCTCTTACAGTCGCTGATATACAAAAAGATGTAGAACAACGTCGTGCCGGTGCCAGCGTAGCTTCCACGTCTCGTAAGGAAAAAGATGAGGCAGAAATACTCTCCGGTGTCGCCGCGGGTTTCACTACCGGTGCTCCTTTGTGCCTGTTGATTATGAATGAAGATGTTGATGACTCTGACTACGAAAAAATCAGGTCGAAGCTACGCCCTGCCCATGCCGATTTTACCGCCGCTGTAAAATACGGCGGCTTTAGCGATTGGCGCGGCGGCGGCAGATTTTCCGGCAGAATGACTGCTACCTTCGTTATGGCTGGTGCCGTCGCCAGGAAGCTCTTAAGCGCTATCGGCGTGGAAATTCTGGCGCACACCGTTGCAATCGGCAGCGTTAGCGCTAAGCCGATGACTTATAAATCAATCAAGCAAAAAGCTTTAAAAGACCCCCTCTACTGCGCCGATGCCGCAGCCTCGCAAAAAATGGCGGAACTTATTGCCGCCGTAAAGAAAGAAGGAGATAGCCTCGGCGGCATTATCGAGGGTATCGCTCTTAATGTGCCCGTCGGTCTGGGTGAGCCGATTTTCGATACTCTGGATGGGGATTTAGCTAAGGCGCTCCTTGCCATTCCGGCGGTTAAAGGCGTGGAGTTCGGCGCCGGTTTCGCGGCAGCCCGTAAAAAAGGCTCGGAAAACAACGACCCGTTTATCATTAAGGACGGCAAAATAGTAACCGCAACCAATCACGCTGGCGGCATTCTCGGCGGCATCAGCAGCGGCATGCCGGTGGTCGTTAGGGTGGCGGTAAAGCCTACGGCTTCCATTGCATTAGAGCAGGCAACGGTAGACATAAAGAAAATGAAAGAGACCACTATTAAAGTCGGCGGCAGGCATGATGCCTGCATCGTCCCCAGGGCGGTGCCGGTCGTGGAAGCCATGATGGCTTTAACGCTGGCTGACTTCGCCATGAGAGCCGGCATTATTCCGAGGGTACTCAAATGAAACTTAATGATTTAAGAAAAAAAATAGATGCCATCGATGCGCGTATCGTCGAGCTTATCGCCGAGCGGCAGGATATTTCTAAAGAAATCGGCAAGGGCAAGAATAAGACCAGCCGCCTTATCGAAGACAGGGAACGCGAGCTGCGTGTCTTGAAACACGTGCGCAGCCTTGCCCGCGATAAAAAAATCAGCCCCAGTGATATTGAAAATATCTACCGGCAGATTATCAGCGCCAGCAAGAAAGTACAGGGCGTTGCCGTGGCTTATCAGGGCGAGCCGGGCGCTTACACCGAAGAAGCCGCTCTCCGCTTCTTCGGGAAATCCACTAAAGGCGTGCCTCATGACACTTTAGACGAGGTTTTCGAGGCGGTGGATAGGGGAGATGTGCCATTCGCTCTGGTGCCGGTGGAAAACTCTCTGGAAGGCAGCATCACCCGCGCCTATGACCTGCTGCTTGATTCACCTCTTATGGTCTGCGGCGAGACGGAACTGCGCATCAGTCATTGCCTTATTGCTATGGAAGGGGCAGGACTGGACACTATTAAGTTTGTCTATTCCCATCCGCAGGCGCTAGGACAAAGCCGCAATTTCTTGAAGAAGCTGAATGCGGAAATCGTTCCCGCCTCGGATACTGCTGGCAGCGTTAGAATAATAAAAGAAGAAAAACGGCTGGACTACGCCGCCGTCGCCTCCGCCAAAGCCGCCGAGCTTTACGGCATGAAAATTCTCGCCAGAGAAATCGAGGATAACCCTCATAACTTTACGCGGTTCTTCGTCCTCTCTAAAGAAGACTCCCCGCCTACTGGCAACGATAAAACTTCTATCGTCTTTTCCCTCAAGCACAAGCCGGGCGCGCTTTATGATTGTCTTGGGGAGTTCGCCAAGCGGGACATCAATCTTTCCAAGCTGGAGTCCCGCCCCACCCGCCACCAGCCCTGGGAATACAACTTCTATATGGACTTCTCCGGCCACCGCGAGGAAAAATCCGTCGCTGAAACTCTCAAGGCGCTGGAAGAGCACTCCGTCTTTGTAAAGATACTGGGGTCTTACCCCAGAGCCAGATGATTCTTGAGGTATAGACGCGCATGAAAAAAGACACTTTAAAAAGCCTTGGCTCTAAGCCGGACCCCTCAAAAATCTACCCCCGGACGGGCGATAAGACTACCGTCTATCTTAAAAATGTGATAAAGAATCCCCGTATTATCGTCGGCGATTTTACCATCCACCATGATTTTAACGACCCCACGGACTTTGCAACGGAGAATGTCCTCTATCATTATCCGGTCAATAAGGATAAATTGATTATCGGTAAATACTCTTCTATCGCCTGCGGCGCTAAGTTCATTATGAATGGCGCCAATCACAAGCTGGCATCTTTTACCACCTATCCCTTCCCGGTCGTAAGTGAGGACTGGGATTTAAAACAAGAGGCGTCTGAAGCCTGGGATAATAAAGGCGATATCGTTATCGGCAACGATGTCTGGATAGGCTTTGAAGCCTTAATATTAGCCGGCGTTCATATCGGCGATGGCGCCATAATCGCCGCCAGGTCGTTAGTCACTAAAGACGTGCCGCCGTTCACCATCGTCGGCGGGATGCCCGCCCGCATTATCAAAAAAAGATTTAACGATGAAGTTATCAGTTTGTTGCAGAAGCTCAAGTGGTGGGACTGGGATATTGAGAAAATCAAGGCGAACCTACCTGCCATATGCGGCGGAAATCTGGAGGTGCTAAAGAAGCTGGCGGCTCATTAGATAATGTCTCCAGAACATGAGAACACCGTATTTGTGAAGATATTTGGCTCTTATCCCAGGTCCGGATAAAGAGGGGGCAGGGGGTTAAAACCTGCTAAGCTGGATTGTTACGAGCGCAGAAGGCATTTTCATAGAGGGAATGTGTGGTGAAATAATTTGAGGCCCGGCAGCCTCCTTTGCATATATTCCCCATATCACAAAGATTACATTTTCCCGTCAACAAGTTGACATCAAACTTACGATTGTAACTGAAATTATCTTGGTTGTCCCATATTTCTCGTAGGGTTTTTTCTTTCAAATTCCCTTCGATAAAAACCTCGGAATATAGTGCTCCGCACCCTTTAACATTACCGATACTGTCAATAAAGATGCTTGTTAGTCCCGCTTGACAACCTTCCCAGAAACAAATGGGTGCTCTATTGCCTCTAATATACGTCTCATTTTCATCATGATACCCGATGCTATCCGCAGCTACAACCAGCATCCTTCTTTCCTTGTTTTTTTCATGTATGAATTTGGTTATTAAAGGTATTTTATCAGGATGGAGTATAAGCTCTCTTTTGTCTGCCAGGTTCCCCATTGGGTTGGCCAGCTGTAATTGCCAGAGTTCGACATTATTGTTTAGTAAATATGCATAAAGCTCTTCTAATTCAAAAAAATTAAAGTCCAGTAAACACGTTACCGCGCCGATTGGGATTTGTTCTCTGTTTAACAAATCAAAGGTTTTTTTTATACTGGCAAAGGAGTCGCTTCTTCTCCTTATCATATTGTGACTTGTTTCCATGCCGTCTATTGAAATGCCGACATTGGATAATTTGGCGTATTTTATCTGTTCTATTTCCCTCTCACCTATTTGATATCCGTTGGACATGATATTCACTATCAGCCCGTTGTCGGACATATATCTGGCTATTTTCTCCCAACCAGGGTATAAAAATATTTCTCCCCCGATGAAAGTGAGTTCTTTACAACCCAATTCCAGCAGTTGGTTTGCGATATGATAGCATTCGTCTAAAGACAGTTCTTTATTTCTGGCTTTTCCCGCCGCCGAACCGCAATGCATGCAGTTCAAATTGCATCTTAAAGTCAGTTCCCAGAGACAGGCATATAATTGATGGTCAGATTCTGACATCTTCATTTGATATGCTTCAACTGAACGTAGGGAGGATTGGACTCCTGGAGAAAAAGCGGGGTTGCCATTCCCAGGAGTCCATATCTAATTGATTTAACGGAATACGATATCGCCGCTTCTTATAAAATCGGGGGAAATGTTGATGGAATCAATAGCTATGCGTGATTTAAATCCATCCATTATTGTTTTAATTTGAGCATCTGATAGGTATAAAACCCAATTGCCTTTTCGTATTCCCTCTGGCGGTATTTTATATGACGCAGGACATTTGATGGTGCCTATCTTAACAAATATTTCCGATATTTTAGTGAGCGCTATCCCCCGATAAGTTCCGGGCATAAAGTCCTTAACCATTCTCTTTTGCCAGGTCGTTAGCTTTAATGCTATTGCTTCTTTTATGGGTGGCATAATATTCTCCTTAACATATCCTGTTTACATGAATTATTCAGGTATGTTTCCCGGAAAACCTAAGTCTTATATTATCACCTCCTCTTTTGCTTGATATTTCAATTCTTATGAGAGCTTATTCATTTATGAAAGTCTACAAGTCATTTTTACAGGATAACGATATTCCTAATTGAGTATTTTGTCAATACTTATGGCAAATAAATACTACTTTCTTGGTCAAAAAGCACAAAAATGTTGTATTTGGTTTGTATAACAACAAAAATATTGGGAAACGAAAGTTGTTTTGAGGTTTTCTCTTTAGGTCGGTTAATGTATGAGTGTGGGTTAAATAGAATTGTGTTTTCAATAAACGCTGAAAATAAGCGGCTGCTTTAAATCAGGTTTGGGAGGAATAAAGTCGGGGGGACGGACCAGTTCAAACGTCATGGCTTTCTGTTTACACCCGATAACACAGACGCCGCACCCCAGGCATTTATTCTTGTTAACTGAAGCCTTAGGCTTATCGGAACCGGCAATCGCCTGCATCTCAATCGCCCCGAAGGGACAGCGCTTAAAGCATTGTTGACAGCCTTTGCATGATTCCTGATTTACCATAGCCTGGAACCGACTCGGCGCGGTAATTTCCATAATCCTGCCGGACTGCAGCGCCGGCTCAAAGGTGGAACAGCAGTCGTTGCAGCAGTTGCAGATTACGCCGGAAACAGAAGCGTTATTCCCCGGCATACTGTGCACCAGCCCGGCTTCCTCGGCTTCATCGCAAATCGTAATCGCCTCTTCAACGGTAATAGTCTTCATTCTGCCGCCCCTCCCCACCTCGTAATCCACCATATTCCCGAAGTGCAGACAGTTTAAAAGCGGTTTGTCGCATCTCCCGTAAATCCGACGGCAATCGCAGTCCACCACGCCTATCTTGTCCACCCGTTGCAGCATCTCCGCGATGTTCTCGTACCAGAGCACCTGCTCGGGCTTGATTTTCGGGTTGGTGGCAATGGCTTTCCGCGCCGGTATAATCCTCATTAGCGGCTTGCTGGTCATTTCGTATAGCTTTAGCCAGAGGTGTATCTCGGCGTAAGGAGAGGAAAGATAGCGCTCATCACGGCGGCGGTGTTCCAGCAGCCCGGGCGGCGTATATTCCTCCGCGCTGAACATCACGCGGGCTTTAAGCTGGTGGGCATCCATCCATGCCAGGTATTGCGTCTGGCCCCGTAAAAGCAGACCGCGCCGCGCTAAACTATCCAATTTAGCGGCGACGGTTTTTTCTTTCTGCCCCAGCTTTTGCGCCACTTCCGCTGGCGTCTTCGGCTTATCCAGCACTAGTAGGTACTTGCCTTCTTCCGGCGTCATTAATAGCTGAAGCAGTTCCATGAAATGCGCGTCGCCCACCAGGCGGTACTTTTCCGCTAATTTATCATAAACGTTATTTTGGACTGCCATGGTAGACCTCCGGATTAACATGAAATTAGTGGGATTATAGCACTAATAATTTTATCCTTTCAATTAATCAATGTTTTAAAGGTTGCTTTTCTGGAGTAACCTTTCCGTGAAAAATCACCACTATATAGTATAAGATGTACCAGCGGGTGTGTTTGTGGCAGAAAAAACGGATATCGAACTGATAGCGCTGGCGCGTAACGGGGATAAAAACGCCTTCGGACTCCTGGCGCAACGGTATCAAATACCAGTGCAAAGGTTCGCGATGCGGCTGGCTGCGGGGGAGGAAAGCGCGCCCGACCTGGCGCAAGAAACCCTGCTCCAGGCCTATCTCTTCCTCAACAGCCTTCGCGACCCGGCGCGGTTTAAGAGCTGGCTCTATGGCATTATGTTGAACGTCTACCGGAGCCGGTTACGGGACCGGAAGATAGTTTTTTTCTCTTTAGAAGCGATTATGGAGGGTCTGACGTTCTTTCCCGCTCCTTTTTACGCCCCGGTTTTAACGCCGGAAAAGATAGCTGAAGAAAAAGAGTTATATCAAACCGTACTGGATGCGGTGAACGCGCTTTCTCCGGCTGATAGAGACGTTATTCTGTTGTTCTATTATGCCCAATTGAGTCTAACGGAAATCGTGGCAATGTTGAATGTTTCGGTGGGTAGCGTCAAGGTGCGCCTGCACCGCGCCCGCCAGCGCTTAAAGACGGTATTGCTAGAGCGGCACCCGGAGATAGTGCCGCCAGAAAAAAGGAGGAAAATCATGGTCAAGGTTACTATCGCCGATGTGATTAAGATGGAACCAAAGGATGAATTGAAGCAGTATCCGGAACAATATATCATCGTGCTGCACGACGAAGAAGGTAAACGCCTGCTGCCGATATGGGTAGGCTCTTATGAGGGAGAGTCTATTGCGATAGGACTAAGCGATTTTGCTACGCCCCGGCCATTAACGCACAATTTTTACTCCAGCCTTCTTCAGGCAATCAATGCCCGGGTGGAAGAAGTGCATATAGTGGCATTGAAAAAAGGCACCTTTTATGCGGTTGTTAAAATGCGTTGTGGTAAAA
>Ga0154794_1044_pt2 | contig 15271 bp, 17 predicted proteins | sample Rifle2008BG16ft_FD_105802 | JGI IMG/M metagenome (GOLD analysis project Ga0154794, IMG submission 105802) | Chloroflexi bacterium RBG_16_50_11
GCTCCTGCTGGTATATGCTACGCTACACCAGCCCCCATGAAAAGGACAGAGCCTTCGACCCGGTAAAAGTCAAGCACTGGATGCCGGTGGACTTTTATAGCGGCGGCGCCGAGCACGCCGTCATGCACCTGCTTTATACCCGCTTCTTCACTAAAGCTATCCGGGATATGGGGATTATCGATTTCGGCGAGCCATTCCTGAAACTTTTCAACCAGGGGATTATTCTCCAGGGTAGCATGAAAATGAGCAAATCCAGGGGCAATGTGGTCAACCCGGATGAATATGTGGCCGAGCTGGGGGTGGACACGGTACGCGCTTATATGATGTTCATCGCCCCCTGGGAGCAGGGTGGTGAATGGGATGATAGCGGCATTAGCGGCATCAGCCGGTGGCTGACCCGGGTCTGGAACCTGGCAGCGGAGGAATACAAATCCGCCAGTTCTGCCGGCGATGAAGAACTGCCGCGCCTGACGCACCAGACCATCAAAAAAGTAACCGAGGACTTCGATAAGATAAGACTGAACACCATGGTGGCAGCGCTGATGGAGCTAACCAATTATCTGGGTAAAGTAAAAGAGGCAGGCAGCGTTTCCGTAAAGGCTTGGGATAATTCGATAAAAACTTTGCTATTACTTTTAGCGCCGACCGCGCCGCATCTGGCGGAGGAGCTCTGGCAAAGAACCGGCAACAAATACAGCATCCATAACCAGAACTGGCCACAATGGGATGAAAAACTGGTGACCAGCGAGGAATTTACACTGGTGGTGCAGGTAAACGGTAAAGTGCGTGATAGGTTGACCGCCCCGGTATCGGTTTCAGAAGAAGAGGCAAAGAACCTGGCAATGGGATTGGAGAAAGTGAAGCCATTTGTTGCAGGAAAGCAGATAGTGAAGGTTATTTACGTGCCGGGGAAACTGGTTAATATCGTGGTGAAGTAAAGATATGAAAATAGCATTCATCGGCGGGGGGAACATGGGGGAGGCAATTATCAGGGCTTTGCTGGAGAAGCAGCTCTGCCAGCCTGCTGATATCTCTGTCAGCGATATAAGTGATGACCGCCGACAGTATCTTCAAAAGCAATACGGCGTTACTGTAACGGCAAGTAACAGAGAAGCTGTCAGCGGCAGTGAAGTGGTGGTACTGGCGGTGAAGCCGCAAAATATCAATGAAGTAACAAACAACCTTAAAGGAATCTTAAAAGCCGATCAGCTTGTCTTATCGATAGCCGCTGGCGTAAGGCTAAGCGCTATTTCCGAGCGTACCGGACATCGTAAAATCGTGCGGGCTATGCCCAATACTCCGGCGCAAATCGGGCTTGGCATTAGCGGCTGGATGGCCACCAAAGAGGTTACAGCGAAGCAGAAGAGCCTGGTGAAGAAAATTCTGGGAGCGATGGGTAAAGAGATTTACTTTGAAGATGAAGGGTCGCTCGATATGGTTACTGCCATAAGCGGCAGCGGTCCTGCTTACTTTTACTTGTTCGCCGAGGCTCTTATCGATGGGGCGGTGGAGCTGGGGCTTAATAGGGCAGACGCCGAGGCGCTGGTAAAGCAGACGATGCTCGGCGCAGCGCATCTGGTGGACAAATCTGGCGAAACACCAGCCGAGTTACGCCGCAACGTTACTTCCAAAGGCGGGACTACAGAACGCGCCATTGCAGTATTTGAGGAGAATGATTTTGCTGGAATCGTCGGTAAAGCGGTAAAGGCAGCCTACCAGCGGGCTAAAGAGCTTGGCGGAGCGAAATCGTAATTAATATCCCCAAAATTATTGACTAATATATGGTAAAATACTCTTAAAGTATTTAGGAGGTGGATATGAACTGGCTTGATATACTAATCATCATAGGTTTAATCATCTCACTTGTTTCAGGGATTCAGCAAGGATTAATCAAGGTGCTTTTTACGCTGGCTGGTGCCATTATAGGTGTCATCCTGGCAGGGCGCTACTCGGATGCATTGGCGGAAAAGCTATCATTTATTTCCGACCCCGGTATTGCCGGGATAGTGGCGTTTATTATCATTATCGTCGCCACGTTAATCGTAGCATCGATACTGGGGATTATCGTAAAGAAAATTGTTTCGGCGGTGCTGTTGGGATGGCTGGATAAGCTGGGTGGTGCCGTACTTGGGGTAGTGCTGGGCGCTATCACCATAGGAGCACTACTGGCAATGTATCAAAGATATCAACCTACCGATGTTATCATAGATTCAGCGCTGGCGACCTTCCTGCTGGACAAATTCTGGGTTGTATTGGGACTCCTGCCTGATGAATTTGACTCTATTCGACAATATTTTCAGTAGGCAGAGTGGGTAAAATGTAGAAAAACCTCATTTATCATTAAGAATGAGGTTCAAAAGAAAAAAATAGAGATAGCGGGGCAGCTTTAATGTCATGCCCCGCTATTTTGTTTGAAAAACGCTTGATTTATTTTTTACGTGGATGGTCGGGGTCTGGTTTGGGGGCATCAACCGGGCAAATTTCTGCGCACTTGGGTGAATCATGATATCCAACGCATTCAACGCATTTTGCGGGGTCGATGACATAAGAAGTCTCTCCCTCGCTGATAGCGTGCACCGGACATTCTGCTTCACAAGCTCCACAGCTGATGCACTCATCCGTAATTTTATAAGCCATTGCTACCTCCTGAATTTGTCCTTGAAAATTTAGAAATACAGGAAATATTTCCTGTCTATATTATCGCTTTTTGCTGACACCTTTTTTCTTCAGCGCTTCAGCTACATGCCGGGGAACAAGTTTGGAAATATCGCCTCCGAGGCTGGCAACTTCTTTTATCAAGCTGGCGCTTAAGAACTGGTATTCCTGGCTAGCCATGAGGCAGATGGTCTCCAGTCCGGGCGAAAGCATCTGGTTCATCATCGCCATTTCAAACTCCCACTCAAAGTCGCCAATTGCTCTCAAGCCGCGCACCAAGACCTGTGCTTTTACTTCTTTAGCAAATTCTACAGTGATATTGCTGTAAGGTATAACTTCAACTTTAGGCACTTTAGCCATGGCTTTTTTGGCCAGATTTACCCGCTCTTCCAGCGAGAATGTGAGATTTTTCCCCGGCGTGGCGAAGATGCCGATGATAGTTTTATCGAAGAGCTTGGAAGCTCTGGTGGCAATATCGATATGCCCGTTGGTTATGGGGTCAAAGCTACCGGGATAGAGAGCGATAATCAAGATATGGCCTCCTTTTGAAATATTGAAATGCAGCTATCACCATGGCGGTGTTCTTTAACGAGGTTGAGCGTAGCATAACTGTGATGCAGCGGTGAGCGAGCTGAATGAGTGACAACCAGCGTCGTATCAGCACCGACCAGCTTGGATATAGCCAGCCGATTGAGAATATCACCGGTCGTGGGGTTTGAGTAGGGCGGGTCCATTAATATAATGTTATACTCCTTATCGAGAAAAGAGAGAGCTTTATTAACGCTACAACAGTAAACACGAGCCTGTGCAGAAAATCCTGTTGTTGCTAGATTTTCTTTAATTATATCACAACACTTACGTTCGCTTTCAACAAAGTCCACCCAGCCCGCGCCGCGGCTAAGCGATTCAATACCCAGGGCGCCGCTGCCGGAAAAAAGGTCGAGCACCTGCGACCAGTCACTAGCAATATTATCCAGCATAGAAAAGATTGCCCCGCGCACAAGGTCAGTGACCGGGCGGGTTTTTGTGCCTGAAGGGAATTTAAGGTGGTGACCCTTTGCTTTGCCTGTAATAACTCGCATATAGCGGTAATAAATTACCAAGTAATAGGATAAACAGTTAAAGTTGTATTTGTCAACCTGTGAAAGTGAATTGTGGTGTAATGGCGGTGTTTCAAAGAAGGGATGATTAATAAGTTTTTGAATTGAAAAACAGAGGCTGCGGGTTTATTTCGACCCACAGCCTCTTTAACAGGAGGATTGAACTACTCAAGCTTTTACAGTTATGTACTTTAGTGCTTCAATCCGCATTAATGTTATTTTTCGCTAAGATTAAAGGAAATGGCGCTGTTTTACCGGCTCTACCGAGTACGGATTCTGGGTCTCCGCAGTCTTCCTGTGGCTGAAGAGGGGACGGCGCAGGAAGGAAGGCATATCCAGTTCTTCCTCGGTCTTCATATTCTTGAGTATCTTGGTGAGTTCCTCATCTTCAGCGTTCTGTTTGCCCATACCCATCTTGGCATGGAATCCGGTAGCAATAAGGGTGATTCTTATTTCCTGTTCCATTGCCGGGTCATTAGCCACGCCGAAGATGATGTTGGCGTCCGGGTCTACGGCGGCTTTGATGACATCGGCGGCCTGGTTGACCTCGAACAGGGTCAGGCTGCTGCCGCCGACCACGTTGAAGAGGACACCCTTGGAACCCATGATAGAGACCTCCAGAAGCGGGCTGGCCAGCGCTTCTTTAGCAGCGTCAATAGCGCGGTTTTGACCGGTGCCCTTGCCGATAGACATCCAGGCAGGGCCGGCATCTTTCATGATTGCTTTCACATCAGCAAAGTCCAGGTTGATCATGCCGGGGGTAGTAATAACCTCGGCGATAGCCTGAACACCATGCCTTAAAACATCATCTGCCAGCTTAAACGCGCTGTCAACACCGGTCTTATGGTCGCAGAGAGTCAGCAGGCGGTCGTTGGGGATAATAATAAGTGTATCGACCTTATCAATGAGACTTTCAATCCCCTCCTCTGCCGTCTGCATGCGGTGCGCACCCTCGAAAGCGAAGGGCTTGGTGACTACGGCGATGGTCAATGCGCCGCTGGTTTTAGAAATCTCGGCAACGACCGGAATTGCGCCGGTGCCGGTGCCGCCGCCCATGCCGGCGGTGAGGAACACCATATCAGCTCCCCCGACGATTTCACGAAGTTCATCACGGTTTTCCTCGGCGGCTTTGGCCCCGATATGATGGTCGCCGCCGGCGCCCAGACCCCTGGTCAGCTTCGGGCCGAGCTGAACGCACATCGGCGCTTCACAGACAGCCAGAGCCTGGGCATCGGTATTCATCGCGATGAACTCTACGCCCTGAATATTTTCCCTCACCATTCTGGTAACGGCATTGCTGCCGCCACCACCCAGACCGATTACTTTAATCTTAGCGGGATTAGCAACGAAACTCGTTCTTGCCATCTCCTCCTCCTTTTTTATTTATAATCTAATTTAGTTTTTTAACGGAACAGCTTTCCAAGCTGGGATGCCAGTTTGAGTATCGCACCGCCGAATCCGCCGGCTTTCCACTGTTTCTTACCCTGGTATTTGCTGCCCCAGAGAAGCAGGCCCACACTGGTAGCATAAGCCGGGTCCTGAAGCATATCGCCGATGCCGTACATGTTATTGGGAACGCCTATTCTTACCGGCATATTGAGTATTTCTCTACCCAGAGTGGCTAAACCGGAAAGATTAGAGCTGCCGCCTGTAAGCACCAGCCCGGCTGGCACAAGTTCCTCATAGTTGGAGTTCGGCATTTCCAGAACGATTAGCTTTAAAATCTCTTCAACCCTGGCTCTTATAATGTCACACAGGTCCTGGTAGGAAACGCCATGACCGTCTTTAGATATAGCTGGGGCTGTATCTCCTTTGCCTTCATAGACGGGCATAACGCTGCCATACTTCTTCTTCATTTCCTCGGCGATTTCAAACGGCAGACCAAGACCAATCGCAACATCGCGGGTTAATTGATAACCGGCTACCGGCAGAATGGAGGTGTGCCAGATGCTGCCCTCTCTGAAGATAGCAACATCAGTGGTGCCGCCGCCGATATCGGCCATGACGACGCCTACCTGCCTTTCATCTTCGGAGAGAACTGCCTCGCTGCTGGCTAGGGGTTCGAGGACAAGGTCTTCAATGTCAATTCCAAGGCTACGGATACATTTCACGAGATTCTGAATGGAGGTAACGGCAGCCGTGATAACATGGGTCTCGACATCGAGGCGGAATCCGTGCATGCCGATGGGATTTTTCACGCCGGCCTGACCGTCAACGGCGTAGCTGCGGGGAATTACATGTAGCAGCTTTCTGTCAGCGGGGGTCTTGACACTCTGTGCCGAGGTAAGGACGCGTTTAAGGTCGTCCGGGCGTACGACGCGGTCATTACGTGTAATAGCAACTACACCGTGGTTATTGTTCGAGGTAACATGCCGGCCGGTAACGCCGACATAGGCTGATTCCATTTTATAATTGCTGGTCTGTTCTGCTTTTCTCACCGAGTCGCGAATTGACTCTCTGGCTTCATTGATATTTACTACCAGCCCTTTGTGAAGGCCTTTGGAAGGAGAGATGCCAACACCTACGATACGGGGTACCCCGTCCGTGACATCCGCCAAGATAGTACATATCTTGGTAGTACCAACATCAATCGAAGCTACAATATTTCGTTTTTTCATCTGCCCTCCTTAGTAACTGGATTATATTAAGTACTGTTGTTACCCAGTTATTACATATGGTTAAGGACCTCCTTTCAGAATCTCTGCATATATTAAGCTGCTAAAAAGACCATCCTGATTTTCTGCAACAGGACTGGTCTTCGCCAGCCTCTGGACTTAGCAATTGTTAAAAAAGTATGGTCATCCGCACTGGCATAACAATCACCCTGGATGGTAATGCGCTCCGCCGCTCTCAACTTGGCGCTGCGGCTGCGCGGATTATTTTTTATCTCCGTTTCGGCGGGAATTATTACCTTCTTATTTATTAGTCTTAAGCGAGGTGTATGATTGCAGACACACACCGGAGTCTTGGGAGGACAGATGCAACCTCGGGCTTCCCGCTGCATAAATTGCTTGACAATCCGGTCTTCCAGCGAATGATAGCTGATTACCACGAGTCTGCCTTCATAACCAAGCAGGTCGACTGCCTGCCTTAAGGCCGATTCTAAATATTCGAGTTCGTGATTAACGGCGATACGTAGCGCCTGGAAAGTCTTCGTGGCCGGGTGAATCTTGCTTCTCCGTCCGATGGTTTTTTCTATCAACTGGGCTAATTGAAAGGTGGTCGTTAGGGGACGTTCCTGAACGATATGATGGGCGATACGATTGCTCTGGCTTTCCTCCCCGTAAGTTCTTATAATTTGGGCTAGCTTTGCCTCCGAAGCCGTATTAACAATATCGGCGGCGCTAACTTTCTGGTCGGGATTGAACCGCATGTCCAAGGGAGCATCATGCTGGAAGCTAAAGCCGCGGCCGCCGCCGTTTAACTGTAGCGATGAAAGACCGAGGTCGAATAATATGCCGTGCACGGGGAAGAAATCATATTTTATACAAATAGACTGCAGATTGGCGAAATTATCGTTCACCAGCAGGGTGGAATCTTTATAATGCTGAAGCCGCTCTCTGGCGGCTTCTAAGGCGTGAGGGTCGGCATCAATGCCGAGCAGCTGCCCGCCGGGAGAACTATGGTCCAAAATGGCAGCAGCATGTCCTCCACTGCCGAGCGTACAATCAACATAGCGGCCGCCCGGCTGGACGGCTAGCACTAGAAGCGTTTCCGAGAGCATCACCGGGGTATGGCTGGAGGTTGACCTGTTGTTCATCTTCTTTAGCTATTGTTCTCCATGCTTTCAATAATCTGCCAGGACTGTTGCTGGCTGGTTATCTTTTCTTCCTCCCAGAGTGCTTTGTCCCAGATTTCCAGATAGCTATTGGCCCCGGCGACAATTACATCGTCGGTAATCTGGGCGTGTTCACGCAGCGGCGCGGGTATAGCAACGCGCCCTTGTGGGTCGATTCTGGTGCTGAAAGCGGTGGAAAAAAGCGCGCGGCTTAATTTTCTCATCTTGCTGCGGGAAAGCGGGCTGCCGGTAAGAGTGTCTGATAGCTTTTTCCATGCTGTCACCGTGTAGACGGTGATACAGTTTTCCGCTCCCGGAGCTAAAACCACACCGTCTTTAAGGGCGTTGCGGAACTTGGGTGGGATTGGCAGCCTGCCTTTTTCATCAATTTTATAGTCGAATTCGCCGTAAAACATATTTCTCTACTTCTTACCCTATATTACCACTATTCCCCACAATTTACCATTTTATAACACAACCACTATTATTTGTCAAGTATTTTTCAGGAAATATTTAGTAAATTTGGTAATTGTGATAAATCTGTGATGTTGAAGAGCAGATAGAAGTATGATTTTAGAGTATGTAGCTGGCTTTAATGGTGGGGAAAAGGGGGAAGTTATAACAAGGGAAAAAAGACGGACGGGTTATTTTGCCATGGCTTTTGACTTTAGTTCCGGTGGCATTCTCTCGATGGCATAGCGGAGGGCGGTGCGTGGCATATTCTTTTTGTTTTTCATAACGTAGCCGAATATCTCCTTCAGGTGTTTGATGCTGGCATCTTTAAGTAGCCAGCCGTAACCTTTTTGCACCAGGTCATCGTCATCGGTTAGCAGGGTATCGGCTATTTCAAAGATGTCTTTAAGGAATTTCCCCTGTTTCGCCGGTATTATCAATGTTACTGCGGAGGCCCGGCGGAGCCAGCGGTTGTTTGATTTCGCCCATTGCTTTAGATTTTGGAGGTATTGCGGGTACTTTTCGATAAAGGAGCCAACGGTGTGATTACATAGAGTATCGCACTTAGCCCAGTTGTTGATATATTTTTTCAGCCAGCCCTCGAAGATAAAGAAATCATCCGGTTCATAAAGATTACGGAGATGGTAAGACCAATCACAGGCGATAAAGGCTTCCTCGGAGTAATCGGATTTCAGTAATTCTTCACAGAGGCGCAGAATTTCCTTTTTGCCCAGGTCTTTTACTTGCGGGTAATATTTTAATGCGATTTTATTTACTAGAGAGTTATTTACCCCGTAAAAGGTGACAGCTTCCTTAAAAACTCTATGGTAGCTGCTTTTAGTTTTTTCATCTACCTGCTGTTTGAGTTCTTCACGGATAACGGCAAGAATATCTGCGGGCATAATTTCGCCTCAAATTCTATATATGTTCGTTTTATTATAGCATCAATCGTTCTGCAGATACTTTCGCCTTAAGCCCTATCTGTGGTAAAATATAATCTGTTTTGTGAATAAGATTATGATTAATATCGGTATACTCACTATCAGTGATAAAGGTTTCAAGGGGCAGCGCCAGGACAAAAGCGGCGAGGTCATCCGCGATGCTGTTTCTTCAATGAACGGCAAAGTAGTGAAATACGAAATTGTACCGGATGAGAAAGATATTATTGCTGCCACGTTATGCGCATGGGCGGATAGCGGTAAAGTGGATGTTATTCTGACCACGGGCGGGACCGGCTTAAGCAAAAGGGATGTTACGCCAGAGGCAATGTTAACGGTCATTGATAGGGTTGTGCCGGGTATCGCCGAGGCGATGCGGGCTAAATCGCTGGAGAAAACGCCCACGGCGATGTTAAGCCGGGCGATGGCTGGTCAGCGGGGTGAGTGCCTTATCATCAATTTGCCGGGCAGCCCTAAAGCGGTAAAGGAATGTCTTGAGGTAATAGCGCCGGCGATACCGCATGGCGTGGAAATCATAAAGGGAGTGGTAACGGAACATTCTATACAGGATGTCGGGGTACATTAGCAAGATGCGTATAGATATTTTAACGCTATTTCCGCAGATGTTTGAAGCGCCGTTCGGCTTCGGCATTTTCAAGCGGGCAATTGATAACGGGCTGGTCAGTATTAACCTGATTAATATCCGAGACTATTCTCACGATAAACACCATACCGTCGATGATTACCCGTACGGCGGCGGCGCCGGCATGGTCATGAAACCGGAACCTATCTTCGAAGCGGTGGAAGCTATAAAAGCCGGCCTCGATGATACAGGTGTTGCGCTGCCGGTCGTTTTACTGACACCTCAAGGCAGGCTGTTTTCACATAAAGTCGCCCAAGAACTATCGCAACATCCCCACATCGTTTTGATTTGCGGTCATTATGAGGGAGTCGATGAGCGCGTTATCGAACACCTGGCTACCGATACCATCAGTATCGGCGACTATGTTCTAACCGGTGGCGAACTGCCGGCAATGGTAGTCGCGGATGCGGTATTGCGTCTGGTGCCGGGAGTATTAGGTTCGGAAGAATCGCCTCTAGATGATTCTCATGCCAGTGGACTGTTGGAATATCCGCAGTATACGCGGCCGGCGGATTTCCGGGGCTGGGAAGTGCCGGAGATTTTGCTTTCCGGCAATCATGCCCGGATTGCCAAGTGGCGGCGGGAACAGATTATTAAGCGGACACTGGAAAAACGCCCGGAATTACTAGATAAAGCCGCTCTCGGTCTTGAAGATAAAAAACTGGTAAAGCGCATCATGCATACCGATAAAATAGATTAATAAAGATAGGGAGTCTTAACATGGATGTTTCATCACTGGTTGAAATTAAAAAGAGCGCTAAAATTCCTGATATTGCCCCCGGCGATACGGTGCGGGTCAGCACCAAGATAGTAGAGGGTGATAAGGAGAGGATTCAAGTTTTCCAGGGAGTGGTAATAAAGATTAAACACGGCGGCAATGGCGCCAGCTATACCGTAAGGCATGTCGCCTTCGGCATTGGTGTCGAGAGAACCTTCCCGATGAATTCGCCGCTGGTGGAAAAAGTAGAAATAGTGCGGCAGGGTAAAGTACGCCGCTCACGCCTTTACTATCTGCGCGGACTTAGCGGTAAGGAAGCCCGGCGCAAGATTAAGCGTGTGGAGAGGAAAGCCAGGCAGGTAGGCGATGAATTACTCCAGCAGCAGCCCGAGGAAGAGATAGAGCCTATCATGGACGAGGCGGCGGTAGCCGCGGCGGCGGAAAAGGCGGCCGCAGAAAAAGCCGCAGAGCCGACTGCCGTGAAAGCTCCTGAAGCAGCTAAGGAAGAAAAGAAAGAAGTCGCCGCCGAGAAACCTAAGGAAAAGGCGCCATCCGCAGAGAAAAAAGAAACCGCGGAAAAACCCGCTAAGCCGGCAAAAGAACAGAAAAAAGAAGAACCTGAAGCTTAGCTTTTAGATAGCACCTGTTGCTGGGTTAAGTCTTAGTATCCTCTGGAGTCTGGGATGAGATACGCCGAGGTAAGTGTCAATTCGCCGGTAGCCCAGCGCCGCACCTTCAGCTACGCTATTCCTGACGGATTGGATGTCCGCGCCGGACAGGCGGTGTTAGTCCCCTTCGGCGAAAAAATCATCCAGGGTATTGTCCTTGAAATCAATCCGGTTCCTGCGGTGGAGGATACCCGGGAGATACTTAGCCTTATTGAAGCGGCGCCGATTTTATCCCCACATCAAATAGCGCTTGCCCGCTGGATAAGCGATTATTACCTCGCGCCGCTTTTCAGCGCCGCGGCTTTAATGCTGCCGCCGTCCTTCGAGCGGAAAGCGCTGACCTTTATCAGCCTAACCCGCACTGATATTGACATCAATTCTCTTGAAGATGAACAGAAAAAGATTGTTGCTCTGGCTTTAGAAAAAGGTAGGGTTGAGTTAAAGGTAATTGAAAAAGCACTGGGTAAGAAAAAGGCTGGAGCAACCGTTTTACAGATGGTACGTGAGGAGCTTGTCAGCCGGAGCTATGAGCTGACGCCGGTTAGAATGAAGCCAAAAACCGAAATTTATTTAAAGTTAATAGAAAAAGACGGGGGAGAATTAAAGCTTTCGCCGAAACAGGCGGCGCTTTATGATTTTTTAAAAGAGCAGCCTCGTCGGATATCCTGGGCGGAGACCAGAAAGAAGACCGGCTGCAGCAAAGCCGTAGCCGACGTTCTGGTGCGGCGAGGTCTTGTTGTCTTTGAGACAGTTGAAGTGAGGCGCGAGCCGATATCTTATGAAAATATTGTCCCTTCCTTGCCTTTGAATCTCGCCATCGACCAGCAGAATGCTTTTAATGCCATCAAGTTGGAATTGGGTAAAGAAGGGGTTGAGGGGATAACATCGAGGGTTTTTCTGCTGCATGGGGTGACGGGCAGCGGTAAGACCGAAGTATATTTGCAGTCATTGGCGGAGGCATTAAAACAGGGAAAAAAAGGCATCGTCCTGGTGCCGGAAATAGCGCTGACGCCGCAGACTATCGAGAGATTTGCCGCTCGTTTTCCGGGGCGTGTCGGTGTACTGCACAGCAAACTCTCACAGGGAGAGCAATTCGATGAATGGCGCCGCATCAAAAACGGCGAGTGCGACGTCGTTATCGGGTCGCGCAGCGCTATTTTTGCACCCCAGCCGGATTTAGGGCTGATAATCATCGATGAAGAACATGAATGGACTTACAAGCAGGACAATGTGCCGCATTATCATACGCGTAACGTGGCTATAAAACTGGCGGAGTTAACCGGGGTGGCGGTGGTTCTCGGCAGTGCCACGCCGGATATTGAAACATATTATAAAGCTAAAAATGGGAAATACAGGCTGATTGAACTGCCCCAGCGGGTTGTGCCCAGTTTCGGGGTAGCTTTACCGCAGGTTGAAGTGGTGGATATGAGGGAGGAGCTTAAAGCGGGCAACCGCAGCATGTTCAGCAAGTCTCTGGAGAGGTCTATTAATAAAGCCATTGCCGCCGGCGAGCAGGTGATACTATTTTTAAACCGGCGGGGTGGTGCCTACTATATCCAATGTCGGCGGTGCGGGTTCGTACTGCGTTGCCGCCGCTGTGACGTGCCGCTGTCACACCACATTAACGATGATATATTAATTTGCCACCAATGCAACTATAAGATGCCGGTTCCGCTGGCGTGTCCCAACTGCTCTAACCGCCAGCTAAAGTTTCTGGGGGCCGGCACGCAGAAACTGGAGCAGGAGGTAAGATTAAACTATCCGCGCGCTCGGCAGCTGCGCTGGGACAGTGATGCCACTACCGGCAAGACATCCAATGAAGATATTTTACGGAAATTCCGCAGCCGGCAGGCGGATATACTAATCGGCACGCAGATGGTTGCCAAGGGACTGGACGTACCGTCGGTAACTTTGGTAGGGGTGATTAATGCTGATACCAGCCTTAACCTGCCGGACTTCCGTGCCGGTGAAAGGACGTTCCAATTATTGAGCCAGGTTGCCGGCCGGGCGGGTCGGGGCCCAGGTGGGGGGAAGGTTATCATCCAGACGTTCTCCCCGGAAAACTATGCTATTCAAGCGATTGCCCGGAACGACTACGCTTCTTTTTACGAACAGGAACTTGCCTACCGGAAACAGTTCAATAATCCCCCTTTCGCCCGGCTTGCCAGGTTGGTTTTTACGCATACCAATGATGCTATCTGCCAGCGCGAAGCGGAAAAGATGAAGCAGGTGCTTTTAGAAGAAAGCAATGTCAAGGGAATAGGGGGTATTGGTATCATTGGGCCGGCGCCGGCTTTCATCCACCGCTTGCGGGGCAGATACCGCTGGCAGTTAATTATCCGCGGTCAAAAACTTTCAGATTTTCTGGCGCAGCTCACTTTTGCGCATGGCTGGACGGTAGATATTGACCCCGTGGGACTCATTCAGTAAACTTAAAATAGATAATACCTATATTATTATTTAAGGAGAGGTATGGCGGTTTTGCCAATCAAGACAGTGCCCGCCCCCATACTGCGCAAGAAGACTAAGCGGGTCAGTACTATTGATAAATCTATTAAAAAGCTGATAGCCGATATGCGTGAAACGCTGCATGCTGATACCGGTCGGGTGGGGCTGGCGGCGCCGCAGGTAGGTGTTTCTTTGCGTATTACCGTTATCTGTCTGCCTGAAGAGGAAGATATCATCCTGATAAATGGAGAAATCGTACGCCGTAAAGGGCAGCGGCTGGTAAGCGAGGGGTGTTTGAGCATCCCCGGTTACATCGGTGAGTTATATCGGGCGGAATCGGTAACGGCCAAGGGACTTGATATTAACGGGAAGGAAATTCGCATCAAAGCGGAAGGACTGCTTTCCCAGGCGCTGGAACATGAAATCGACCATCTGGACGGAAAGCTTTATGTTGACCATCTGGAAAATCCGGATGCTCTGCGTAAAATTGAGCCCGAAGATTTAGAAATTTAGAGTCTGGTAGTTTCATTTTCAAGAAGAGTAATTTGGTTGACTGCCTGGCAGATTTCTAATGACTGGTGATAGATGCCTCTGCTAAATCGGCTGATTTTGATGTTTGTTCGGGGTGGAAGTAAAAAAGGTCGTCGAGGCGGTGGTTGGGGAAGGCTTTTTTAGCACCAATGATAAATTTCTCATTTATACCGCGTTTACCCTCACGGACGCGGTAGACCTGGCTGACCGATAATCCCATTGCCCTGGCAAGTTCAGAGAGGTTCTGATATTTGCCGTTGGCCATATCAAAGACTCTCGTCTTAATTATCATAAGTAAGGTCCTTGTCATAAAAAGTGCCAAATGGCACTAATGTGGCACTATTATAGATAAAAATAACACTATTGTCAAGCGAAAGAAAAACGTGATGCATATTTTGGTTGAAATGATTCATTGCTCTAGATATGGGTGTATTCTTTATATAAAGTATTTGTGATACAATACTATAATTGGTTTTGTGACGATATATGTCTAGTAATTGGAATCCCAAGCCCGGTGATAAAATTTTCCGACCTCTTAGAATAAAGAGATTTCATTTAAAGAGGGTCCTCGGTGTTCCTGCTCTTTTCAGTGCTGGCTATGGTGATGTCGGCTCTTCAATTTATTATGCGCTCGGTATTGTAGCTTTAGTGGCTCTTGGGGCAACACCGATTGCACTGGCGGCTGCGGGTGTCATTTACATTTTCAATGCTCTTACCTATGCCGAAGGCGGGGCAATGATACCTGAGGCCGGCGGCTCGGCCAGTTTTGCCCGTCACGGTTTCAATAATCTTGTAGGTTTTATCGCCGGGTGGGCGCTGATGTTGAGTTATATCGTCACTATGGCGATATCGGCATATACTATACCACCTTACCTTTCCTATTTCTGGCCTGCCTTGGAGAGCACGTCAGTGAGCACCGTTGTTGCCATGGGAATAATAGGTTTTTTGATGATTATCAATGTTCTTGGCGTAAGAGAATCAACTGGTTTAAACATTTTTTTCATTTGTATAGATATTGCTACTCAAGTTGCTATTGTAGTGATGGGTATAGTTTTAATATTGAGTGTGAATCCCGGCGTGCTTTTTCAAAATATGTTCGGTTCTGGAAACTGGCCTTCCCCTCAGAGCTTGATAATGGGAATAGCCATCGCGGCACTATGTTTTACAGGAGTAGAAACGGTTTCTCAACTGGCTGAAGAAACCAGAAAACCTGCTGAAAGAATACCGCATGCCTATATTTTAATGATTGTTGTCGTGCTGGTGCTTTTTGCCGGGATTTCTTTAGTAGCACTTTCTGCAATGACTCCACAAGAGCTGGGAGACCCTGTAAATGGTTGGG
>Ga0154794_1032_pt8 | contig 15100 bp, 27 predicted proteins | sample Rifle2008BG16ft_FD_105802 | JGI IMG/M metagenome (GOLD analysis project Ga0154794, IMG submission 105802) | Chloroflexi bacterium RBG_16_50_11
AGCGATAGCCGCGCTCTGCCCGGTAACACCGCCGCCCGCCACCTTGATAACGGCATTGTACTTACCGCTGCTCTCGGTGGTGATGAACGGCTGAACGATAACCCGCTGGTGCTCCAGGGAGGGGAAACGTTCTTCCAGCGGCTTGCCATCGATGATAATGGCGCCGTTCCCTGCCATCAGCTTTACCTGCGCTGTAGCCGTCTTCCTTCGGCCCGTCCCGTGAAAATAGCTCTGTTTATCCATATCAACCCAATCCCTTTACTTTGTTTCTTTAGCCTTTTCTGTTTTAGCTTTAGGCGCGTTTGGGTAATCCGACCCGGCATAAACCTTTAGTTTCCTATTCATCCGGGCGCCCAGGCGCGTGTGGGGGAGCATACCCTTAACGGCGTACTCGATAGCTCTGGTAGGGAACTGCTGCATCAATTTCCCCAGTGTGATACTCTTAAGACCGCCGGGGTAGTTGGAATGTCGGTAATAGACTTTCTGCTCGGCTTTTTTGCCGGTAACGTGCACCTTTGCCGCGTTAATGACCACTACAAAATCCCCGGTATCCTGGCTGGGGGTATAGATGGGCTTATGTTTGCCCATCAGCAGCCGGGCTATCTGGATAGAGAGCCTGCCCAGGGTTTTATCAGCGGCATCGATTACATGCAGCTTCCGCTTAATATCTGCCGGTTTGGCGCTATAAGTTTTCATCGTGCTTCTCCCTTGAAAGGACCTGGATAATTCACCTGTACCAGGCATAATCCTTCGGCCGGAGCCGTCGGTCCGGCAAGGCCGGGAGTCCTGGATTCAACCATTTTATTAAATTCATCCGCCGTCATTTTATCCTGTCCCACCTTGATTAAAGAACCTATCATATTGCGTACCTGATGGGGTAAAAACGAGTTGGCTGTAATGTAGAAAACAACCATCTCCCCATCCTTTGTTATTTCCGCTTTAAATATATCCCGCACCGTCCGTTTTTGCCTGGCTACCGCTTCGCTGGATACGAAGGAAGTGAAATCATGTCGCCCGATAAGGGCTTTACATGCCTGCTGCATCGCCGCGATGTCCAGTTTGCCGGCAACCCGCCAGGAAAATCCCTGCCTTATTGGCGAGCGCGTCGGGCTATTGAGGATATAGTACCTGTATTCCCGACTTACCGCGCGGCGTCTCACATCGAAATCTGGCTCTGCTTTGAAAGCTTCCCTCACCGCGATATCCTGCGGCAGATGGTAATTCAGCCCGTCGATAAACGACTTTAAAGGTATCTTTTTCCCCGTATCGAGGCTGATTACCTGTCCTCGGGCATGGACGCCGGCATCCGTCCGGCTGGCTATTTTAATTCTTATCCTTTCCCCTGTAAGGTTTTTTAACGCTTTTTCTATCTCTCCCTGAACCGTCGGCGCGTTCACCTGCGATTGGGAGCCGTGATAATTGGTGCCGTCATATTCAATAATTAATATAATCCTGGTGCTGGTTGCCAAGTCTGCAGCCATTTTTGCGCTGTGCTGCTCCTTCAGCTTAAGTATTATTTAACCAGCTCCAGTTGAACCCTCGGCGCATTATCGCCTAACCTGGGTTCCAGTTTAACGATGCGTGTGTAACCGCCGGCGCGTTCTTTATAGCGCGGTCCCAGCACAGAAAAGACTTTTTCCGTCACTTTTTTATCCGTAATAAAGGTGAGCGCCTGGCGGTAAGAGTGCAGTCCGCTCTTTTTGCCCAGGGTAATCATTTTCTCCGCCATGCTGCGCACTTCCTTGGCTTTAGCCTCGGTAGTAACGATTTTTTCATGTCTCAGCAGGGCAGTAACAAGATTGCGATACAATGCCTGGCGATGGCCGGAATCTCGGCTTAAACTTTTACCGGTAACGTTATGCCTCATATCAATGGTTCTCCGTGCTGCTATTATTCCTTATCAACTATTTTTTCAGCAGTACTTTCTGCCTTCTTCTTTTTGCCTCTGCCTTTGGGTTTGGTTTCTTCCGCCTCCTCGCTTTTCTCTTCGGTTTTTGGATTTAGCGATAGCCCGATTGATGAAAGGCGGTCTTCGATTTCCTGATAGGATTTCTGCCCGAAATTACGTAACTTAAGCAGTTCTTTGGTTCCCTTGCCGATAAGCTCACCGACGGTGGTAATATTGCTGCGTCGCAAACAGTTCATCGTACGTACCGATAGGTCCAACTGCTCGACGGGCATATTATATTTCTCATCAGGAATAGACAGGCGTATTGCCCTTTCCTCTTCCTTCATTTGAGAAATCTTAACGTACTCGACAAACGGAGTGAACTGCTCTACCAGAATGCTGGCAGCATGGCTGATGGCGTCCACCGGGAGCATAGTTCCATCTGTCCAGACGTCGATGCGCAGTCTTTCGCGGCTGGTTTCACGCCCGAGATGCGTCGGTTCTACAACATAGTTGACTTTCCGGATAGGGGTGAAGATAGCATCGACCGGTATCGTGCCTACTGGCATATTATCGGTGGATTCGGCGGACCGGAAACCAGACCCAAGTTCAACATCCATTTCAACATAGAGTTTGGACTTCGCATTGTTGAGCGTAATCAGGCATAGTTCCGGATTAGCGATTTCAAAGTCGGTCGAAGGTTTGATATCGGATGCGCAAATACGCCCTTCGCCGTCTTTTTCCAGGATTAACGTGCCGCCGTGGTCGGTGAGGGGCTTCAACCTGATTTCTTTTACGTTAAGGAGAAATTCTATCACGTCTTCTTTGGCGTTAGGGATAACCGTAAACTCGTGCTGAACACCATCGATTCTTACTTGAGTTATGGCAGCCCCCGGAAGATAGCCGAGCAACACGCGGCGCAAGGAATTGCCTAGGGTAATACCAAAACCCTTCTCCAGCGGTTCAGCGACAAACCGCCCAAAATTTTCTGATTGTTCGGTACATTCAATTTTTGGAACTAATAGTCCAGCCAATGAATTACCTCCTTTTTTACACTACCGCGAGTAGTACTCGATAATTGCTTTGTTGTCGAACTTAGCCTCGACCTGGTCAGGAGTAGGTAAGGTTACAACCTGCCCGACCATGTTTTGTCTGTCCAGGCTCAACCAGCTTAAAACATTCTTGGCTTCAATAGATTCTGCCAGCTGTTTATAATATTCCGTCTTCTTGCTGCCTTCACGCCAGCCGATGGTATCGCCTTCCTTAACGAAACTGGAAGGGATATCCGCTTTCTTACCGTTCAACATGATGTGGCCGTGCATCACAAGCTGACGCGCCTGCGGGCGGGAATCGGCAAAGCCCAGACGGTAAACAACATTATCCAACCGTCTTTCAAGCAGTACCAGGAGATTCTCGCCGGTAATGCCGGTCTGTTTTTCGGCTATCTGGAAAGTTCTCCTAAACTGCCGTTCCAGAATACCGTAGGTAAAACGCGCCTTCTGTTTTTCCCTAAGCTGCAAACCCCGGTCGGAGAATCTGCGCCGCCGTCCACCGCGTCCCGCTGCCTGTCCTGGCGGTTTCGGTCGCTTATCGATGGCGCATTTAGGCGTAAAGCACCGCGCTCCCTTTAGGAAGAGCTTCTCGCCATTCCGCCGGCATAAACGGCATATCGCTTCTGTATATCTTGCCATATCTTCCCCTTTAAACCCTTCTCCGCTTCGGAGGGCGGCAGCCGGCATGCGGTATCGGTGTCGTGTCTCTAATGCCGGTGATATATAGTCCTGACCCCTGCAGGGAGCGTATCGCTGCTTCACGGCCGCTGCCCGGGCCTTTCACGAGGACTTCAACCTGCCGTAAACCGTGCACCATAGCCTTGCGTGCGGCGTCACGGGCGGCCATCTGGGCGGCATAAGGTGTGCCTTTACGCGAACCCTTGAATCCGGCCGTTCCGGAGCTTCCCCATGCCAGGGCATTTCCCTGCGGGTCGGTAAGCGTGACGATGGTATTATTAAAACTGGACTGTATATAAGCCTTACCGGTAGGAACTGCTTTACGTTCCCGCTTTCTGGCTTTTGTTTTCCTCTTCTGTGGCACCCTGTCCTCCTTGTTATGGTATAATCCGGATTATTTCTTCGTCGCGCCGCGCTTCTGACCTCGGCCGGCTACTGTCTTGCGTTGACCGCGCTTGGTGCGGGCATTCGTCCGTGTCCGCTGACCTCTGGCCGGCAGACCATGACGATGCCTTAACCCGCGGTAGCTGCCGATTTCGATAAGGCGCTTAACATTTAAGTTTATCTCTTTTCTTAGTTCGCCCTCAACCCGGAATTGTTTATCGATAATTTCTCTTAATTTATTGACTTCAGCTTCGGTCAGGTCTTTTACCCTGGTCTCCGGGGCAATGCCTGCTTGGGCTAATATTTTATAGCTATTATTCGGGCCGATGCCGTAAATATACTGCAATGAGACCCATGCCTGCTTGTTAACCGGTATATCTATTCCCGCGACACGTGGCATTTATTCCCTCCTTGCTAACCCTGCCTCTGCTTATGCTTGGGATTATCGCAGATAATTCTGACTACCCCACGCCGTTTCACGACCTTGCATTTTTCACATCTTACTTTTACTGAAGCTTTTACTTTCATAATTCAAACCTTTTCTTATTTTAACCGGTAGGTGATTCTACCACGTTTCAGGTCATAAGGCGAGAGCTCTATCAATACCTTGTCACCGGGCAGCACTCTGATATAATGCATCCTTATCTTACCAGAAATGTGAGCCAGCACCTCGTGCTTATTCGGGAGCTCTACGCGGAACATAGCATTTGGCAGAGCCTCGATGACCGTGCCCTCGACCTCAATGGCTTCTTTTTTAGTCATACCATCCCCCGGTCAACACCTCCGGTTCATTATCATCAACGGCAATAGTATGCTCAAAGTGCGCTGAAAGGCTGCCGTCGGCGGTGAGTACCGTCCACTGGTCGTCAGCCACGCGGGTGCGCCAATCGCCGGCATTTAGCATCGGTTCCAGCGCCAGCGTCATACCTTTTTTAAGCACCGGGCCGGTTCCCGGCTGTAACCCGTAAGGAGGCTCGGTAGAATTTGGTATCTGCGGTTCTTCGTGCATTTTTCTGCCTATCCCGTGTCCCGTATATTCTCTTACCAGCGTATATCCCTTGGATTCAGCATATCCCTGAATAGCCGCTGATATATCGCCCAGTCTCGCTCCGGCGCAAGCGGCAGCGATGCCTCTCTCGAGCGCTCCCTTCGTCACTTCGATAAGGCGCTGCGCTTCCGCGCTCACCTTACCGACGGGCACGGTTACCGCAGCATCGCCATGGAAGCCGTTATATCTGGCGCCGAAATCAAGAGAAACGATATCGCCCTCTTTCAGGGTTCTATCGCCGGGAATCCCGTGCACTATCTCGTCATTTATGGATACGCAGATAGTCGCCGGGTAGCCGCGGTATCCCTTAAAAGAAGATTCCGCCCCCCGTTTTTTCAGTTCCCTTTCGGCTATTATATCCATTTCCTTCGTTTTCATGCCGGGTTTCATTTGCTCGGTTAAAATTTTTAATATTTCAGCGACAATCCTGCCGGACTCCCGCATTATTTCTATCTCTTTTTCTGACTTTATTTCGATGCCCATTAATTGACATCCCTTTAACGCAGGGCGGTTAGAATCCTCTGGTTTACCTCCGCCGTGCTACCCTCTCCGTTGATTTCCAGTAATTTTCCCGCCCGCCGGTAATAATCTATGAGAGGTGATGTCTCCGCGAAGTATACCTCCAGCCGCTTTTTTACTGTTGTAATATTATCATCGGCGCGCTGGTATAATTCTCCGCCGCAGCGGTCGCATATGCCGGTAACCTTTGGCGGGGAATCCACCTCATGGTAGGGCGCCTGGCATTTACGGCAAATCCAGCGTCCGCCTAACCTCTTTAATAGTTCTCCTTCAGATACTTTAATATATACCACTTTATCTATAGCTCTGGATTTCTGCGTCAAGGCTTTATCCAGCGCTTTCGCCTGCTCTAAGTTCCTGGGGAAGCCGTCCAGTATCGCCCCATTTTTACAGTCCGGCGCGGCCAGCCTCTCCAGCACCATTTGTATTGTTATTTCATCCGGGACCAGTTGTCCCTTCTCCATATAGACCTTGGCTTTTTTGCCAAGCTCTGTCTCCTGCTGAAGCGCCTTGCGGAAAAGGTCGCCGGAAGCTACCTGTACCAGCTTCTTTTTCTCCGCCAGCATAACGGACTGCGTGCCTTTCCCCGCCCCCGGTGCTCCCAGCAGAATAATATACACCTTTGCTCCTATTTAATAAAGCCTTCATAACGCCGCATGACCAGCTGGGCTTCCAGCTGCTTCATCGTATCCAGCACCACGCCCACCACGATGAGCATACCCAGACTGGATAACTGGATTTGTTGTACATTGGTAATCGAACGCGCCAAGAATGGCATTACCGCTACGAAGGCTAAAAAGAGCGCCCCAGCCCAGGTAATCCGGTTAATAACGCTGCTTAAATAGCTGGCGGTATTTTTACCCGGTCGTATACCCGGGATAAAGCCGCCCTGCTTTTGCAGGGTGCCAGGCAGGTCCTGCTGCTGATAAGTAATAATAGTATAAAAGAAAGTAAAGGCTACGGATAAGATAAAATAAAAAATCCAGTAAAAAGCGCCTATCGGCAGGTCGGTATTCGGGTTGAACCACGTGACGATAGAATGGGCAAACCCTTCCCCTGTATCGAAGTAGCTGGCAACCATGCCCGGGAAAAGCATTATTGACATCGAGAAGATTAATGGTATCATGCCGGAGGAATTAACACGCAGCGGGATATGTGTCGTGCCGGATTGCCGGTACATGCGGCCGCCCCGGAAAACACTGCGGGCATATTGCACGGGGACGCGCCGATGCGCCTCGGTGAAGATGACTATCAAAATGACCGTGATAAGAACGATAGCAATATACACCACCAGTCCCATCGGGTTGCCCTTGGCTAAGAAACCTTCCTGAATCAAGGTTGGATATCCGGCCACTATACCGCCGAAGATAATGATAGAAATGCCGTTACCGATGCCATATTCGGTGATAAGCTCCCCCAGCCAGACCAGGAACATCGTGCCGGCGATAAGTGACGCCACGATTGTAATAGTGAGCAGCGGGTCGGTAGCCCCGACCGCATCGCTGCGCTGTAAAATAATTAGTTGCCCGTAGCCGGAAAGTCCGGCCAGCGGGACGGTCAACCAGTGTGTAATTAAATTTATTTTATTTTTGCCGGCTTCTCCTTCCTGTGATAGAGCTTGCAGTTTAGGTATAACCGGAACGAGAAGAATAATAATGATAGAAGCGGTGATATATGGATAGACACCCATTGAAGCCACGCTGAAATCCTGCATCGCGCCGCCGCTGAAAAGGTTCAGCATACCGAGCAGAGCGTTGCTTTCAAAGAGCTGATTGAGCGCTTCAGATTTTACACCCGGTAGGGGTATATGGGCTATAAAACGGAAGGCTACCAGAATACCTACGGTAATCAGAATCCTTCGCCGAAGGTCAGGCAGGCTAAAAGCATCAATCATCGCCTGCAGTAGTCTGGGTCTACTCGGCTTTTGCCGCATCCGCGACCTCCTCAACCTTGCCGCCGGCTTTTTCTATTTTAGCCTTGGCTGAAGCTGAAAATTTACACCCTTTAACGGTAATGGGATGGTCCATATCTCCATCAGCTAGGATTTTAATCGGGTTTTCCAGAGATTTAATTATCCCCGCCGCCAGTAGTTTTTCCGGTGTCACCTCACTGCCAGCATCAAGCCTGTTAAGCTCGCCGATATTTATGGTGCTGTACTCCGTCCGGAAGATGTTAGTAAAACCGCGCTTGCGGGGCAGACGCTTGATTAAAGGCAGCTGCCCGCCCTCGAAGCCGGGGCGTACTTTATTGTTGCCGGCCCTAGCCTTCTGACCTTTACAGCCGCGTCCGGAAAAAGTCCCGTGACCGCTGCCGGTGCCGCGCCCGACGCGCTTGCTGGCGTGCCTGGAGCCGGGTGCCGGGGCGATGTTATTTTGTTTTACCAAGCTCTTCCTCCACTTTAACCAGGTGCCGCACTTTATTAATCATGCCGCGCACCGAGTTTGTATCTTCAAGAACAACACTCTGATTCAGCCGGTGAAATCCTAATGTCTCCAGGGTCTTTCGCTGGCTTACTTCATAGCCGATGCCGCTTTTAATCAACGTCACCCGTAATTTACTCATGTTTAGGAGCCTCCCCGGCGGTGATGATAGGCTTACGTTTCGCCAGCTCTTCTTTCAGGTTTTTAAGCTGCAGAAGTGCCTGTATGGTAGCCCGGGCAACATTGATATGGTTGGAATTGCCGAGTGACTTCGTTAAAATATCCTTAACACCGCAAGCCTCCAGCACTGCCCGCACGCTGCCGCCGGCAATTACGCCGGTGCCTTGTACGGCCGGTTTTAACATAACCGTAGCCGCTCCGTAGTGAATGGTAATTTCATGGGGGATTGTGCTGCCGGCTAGAGGCACTTTAATTAAATTTTTTCTGGCTTGGGCTCCGCCCTTGCTTATCGCGGCAGGCACCTCATTGGCTTTACCTATACCCACCCCGACATGTCCCGCGCCATCACCGGTAACCACCAGGGCGCTGAAACGCAGACGTTTGCCGCCTTTCATTACCTTGGCAACGCGGTTTACGTTGATAAGTTTGTCATTCAAGTTTAATTCTGCCGCATCAATCCGGCTTAATGGTTGCTTCATAGGACCTGCTCTATCCTCTCTTAGAACTTAAGCCCGCCCTTACGGGCTGCTTCCGCCAGAGCTTTTACCCGACCCTGGTATTTAAATCCGCCGCGGTCAAAAGCCACCTGTGTTATCTTTTTCTCCACGGCGCGTTTCGCTAATAATGTACCCACCAGTTCCGCCCATCCCGTCTTGTTCTTTTTCTTAGAATCCTTTTTTACCTCCGCATCAAGCGTAGAGGCGGTGACTAATGTTTGCCCCTTTACATCGTCAATTACCTGGGCATAAATATGGTTCAGACTGCGGAAAACGCTAAGTCGTGGTCGTGAACCGTTGCCGCTTACCGTTTGCCTGACCCGGCGGTGTCTTCTTAAACGTGCTTCTCTGGTATAAGATTTTGTCATTTCTATTTCCTGCCAACCACCTTACCGGCCTTACCCGGTTTAATATGTACCTTTTCTCCCGTATATCTAATGCCCTTGCCCTTATAATGGTCCGGGGGCTTTAAGGCGCGGATTTCCGCAGCCATCTGCCCGACGTCTTCCTTGTTTATACCGCTTACTTTAATTTTGTTGGTGCCTTCAACTCCCAGTGTAATGCCGGACATCGGCTTAACTTCTACCTGATGTGAAAAACCCAGGCGGAGCGTCAGTTTATCGCCGGTTTTTTCCGCCCGGTAACCGACCCCCACGATATCCAGCGTCTTTTCAAAGCCCTTGGAAACGCCTTGCACCATGTTCGAAAGGAGACTTCTCGTCAAACCATGGTAAGCCCGGTGTTTCTTATTATCGCTGGGCCTGGCCACAATCAAATTGTTGCCTTCCACTGCCACGCGCATTTCCGCGGGTATGGAACGCGTCAACTGCCCCTTGGGTCCTTTAACGGTAACGCTATCCCCTGTAATATTCACCGTCACCCCTGATGGTACCGGTATCGGTAATTTTCCTATCCTAGACATAAATATCACTCCAGAACTGGTTTACCATACGTAACATAATAGCTCGCCGCCGGAGCCCTGCCGCCATGCTTGCTGGCCTGTCCGGAGACCCTGCGATGTAGAAAGAATGGCTACACCCAGTCCTCCGTAAACGCGCGGTATTTCCCTCTTATGCACAAACATCCGCAGTCCCGGCTTGCTCATCCGCTTCAACCCGGAAATAGCCGGTTTATTGTTCTCTAAGTACCGCAGTTGCACTTTTATCATCCGGTGGGGCTTGCCCTTGACTACCTCGTAGTCGGAAATGAAGCCTTCCTCTTTGAGAATTTTGGCAATGGATAGCTTTATCTTGGAGGCAGGTACTTGCACACTATCATGCCTGACCATGAGGGCATTGCGTATTCGGGTTAACATATCAGCGATTGGGTCTGTCACTGTCACACCTACCATATTGTTTCTTTAGCTTACCAGCTAGATTTTCTTACTCCGGGGAGCTGCGCCTCGAGTGCCAGATGCCGGAAACATATCCGGCAAATGCCGAACTTGCGAATATAGGCGCGGGGCCGACCACATATTTTACACCGGTTGTGTTTACGCACCGGGAATTTGGGCGTTCTTTGCGATTTTAATATCATTGATTTCTTTGCCATGACTATTTTTCTCCATCCTTAGCAAAAGGCATCCCGAGTAGTTCCAGCAGGTGTCTGCCGTCCTCGTCGCTTGTGGCTGAAGTAACAATTGATATTTCCATGCCGCGGATTTTATCTACTTTATCATATTCTATTTCCGGGAAAAGGATTTGCTCTTTAAGACCCAGTGTATAGTTGCCGCGGCCGTCAAAAGCGTCTTGCGCCACTCCCTGAAACTCGTGCATACGCGGCAGCACCGCGTTGACCAGTTTATCAAAGAAAGCCCACATCCGCTCTCCCCGTAATGTCACCTTTAAGCCTATGGGCATGCCTATTCTTAATTTGAAATTGGCGATGGCTTTCTTGGAGCGGGTAGTCAACACATGCTGGCCGGTAATAGCCGTCAGGTCTGTCTCGGCTGACTCCAGCGCCTTAGCATTGGCAATCGCTTCCCCCATGCCCACGTTGACCACTATTTTTTCCATACGCGGCACCTGCATAATGTTCTTATAACCACAGATTTCCATCAAGCGGGGTACCACTTCTTTACGGTATTTATCTTTCAATCTTGCCATTTAATCAATCACCTCGCCGCAGGAACGGCAAAGTCTCACGCTCCGGCCGTCTTCCAGCTTCCGCATACCGATGCGCACCGGCTTATTGCACTTGCCGCAAAGATACATCACTTTTGATACGTGCAGGGGCGCTTCAAGGTCGATAATTCCGGCCTGTTTAACGGCCCCCCTGGCTTTAGAGTGCTTCTTAATAAAATTAACGCCTTCAACAATTACCTGCTGCTTCCGGGGATAGGCAAAGTGCACTTTCCCCTTCTTGCCTTTATCCTTCCCTGCGATGACCAGCACGGTATCGTCTTTTTGAATTTTCATAATCTTCTCTGCCTTTTATAATACCTCCGGCGCCAGCGAAACGATTTTAGTATATTGTTTCTCTCTTAGCTCTCTGGCTACCGGTCCAAAAATGCGTGTCCCTTTGGGATTATTTTTATCGCTAAGAATAACCGCGGCATTTTCATCGAATCTAATGTAAGAACCATCCAGCCGCCGGTACGGATGCGCTGTACGTACTATGACCGCCCGCACGACATCGCCTTTTTTTGTTGCGGCGTTGGGTATGGCTTTTTTTACCGAGGCGACTATTGTATCGCCGAGATAGGCATATCTCCGTCGGCTGCCGCCGAGGATGTTGATGCACATAATCTCACGCGCTCCGGAATTATCCGCCACTTTTAACCTGCTGTTCATCTGAATCATGTTTGTTTCCCCAAAATCTTAGTTCGTTATTTCTTCCGGTTTAATCTCGGCAACTTCGCCCTTGGTCACGATTTCCACCACGCGCCATCTCTTAAGCTTGGAAGTAGGGCGGGTTTCTTCGAGTTTTACGGTATCGCCCGTCTTGCTCTGGTTCTCTTCATCGTGAGCATAGTATTTCACCACTCTTCGGATGGTCTTCTTATACAGCGGGTGACGCCGGGGTGTATCCACGGCCACAATTACCGTCTTGTCTATCTTATCGCCCACAACCTTGCCGAACCTGATTTTGCGCTTTGTTTCCATACTTTTCTATCCTATCTGATTTCCAGTTCTCTTTCTCTTAGCAGCGTGTTTAAACGGGCAATCTTCCTCTTAACTCTCCTCACTTCGCGATGGTTTACCAACTGCTTGGTAGATAGACGAAGACGGAGGTTAAAAAGCTCCTGGTGTGAGTCTTCCAGTTGCTTCGCCAAATCCGCGGTGCTTAAATCCCTGAATTCCTTAAGTTTCGCCACGTTGACTCCCTACTTTGCCGTGTCACTACTCATCGTAGTGACGGTTTCTTTAAAAATAAACCGTGTTTTCAAAGGCAGTTTGTGCGCCGCCAGGCGTATAGCGTCTTTAGCTACTTTTTCCCCCACCCCCGCCATTTCAAACATTATTTTGCCTGTTTTAACCACGGCTACCCAGTGGTCCGGTAAACCTTTGCCGCTGCCCATGCGGGTTTCCGCCGGCTTCTTGGTGACCGGTTTATCCGGGAAAATCCGTATCCAGACCTTGCCGCCGCGGCGGATGTGACGGGTAATGGCACGCCGCGCTGCCTCTATCTGCGCGCTGGTTATCCAGGCCGATTCCAGCGCCTGGAGGCCATACTCGCCGAAATTGATAGTATTCCCCGAGTTGGCTTTACCGGCACGACTGCCTCGTTGAGCCTTACGAAATTTTACACGCTTAGGCTGTTGCATCCTTATCCTCTTCCTTGTTCTTGGCTATGTTCTTCGTTTTCTTTACGGTTTTTGTTACGGTCTCGGCTGTTTCTGTTGTCTTACGTTTTTTCTTTGCTGCCGGCGGTTCTTTCTCTGCCGATTTGGTTTCTGCAGCCTTGGCTTTGACTACCTTATCTTCCGGCGCTTTCTCCTCGGCTTTTTTTACAGCTTTCTTAACCCTGGGTTTAGCTGGTTTTTCCTCTGGCTCTGCCACGGGGGCAACTTTCACCGCTTTTACCGCCTTAGCCGGTTTTTCCTCCGGCTCTGCCACTGGAGCAACTTTCACCGCTTTTACCGCCTTAGCCAGTTTTTCCTCCGGCTCTGCCACTGGAGCAGCCTTCACCGCTTTTACCGCCTTAGCCGGTTTTTCTTCCGGTGCTTCTGCAGGAATAAATTTAGTTGCTTTAGCCAGTTTTTCTTCAGTTTTACCTTCAGTGGCTGCTTTTATCGCTACTTCAATCGGTTTTTCTCCATGTACCGCTGCCGCCGGTTCGGCTGCTGCTTCGCCGGGCTTTGCCTCGGCTTCAGCCGTCTTCATTTCCGGCAGTACCTGTCCCTTATATATCCAGACCTTCACCCCGATGCGCCCCAGCGTGGTATGCGCCTCGGTGAAACCATAATCGATATCAGCCCGCAATGTATGGAGCGGTACCTGTCCCTCGTGCAGCGTCTGGCGGCGGGCGATTTCCGCATTAGCCAGCCTGCCGGCGGCGCTTACCTTGATGCCTTTAGCGCCCGACTGTATAGTGCGGAAGATAGCCTGCTTCATGGCCCGCCGGTAAGCCACGCGGCGCTCTATCTGCTCTGCTACTGACCTTGCTACCAGGTAGGCATCCAATTCCGGCTGGCGTATCTCCTGTATATTTAAACGTATCTTCTTCCCTATCAGCGCTTCAAGGTGCTGCCTCATTTCATCAACCCGTGACCCACCCCTCCCGATAACGATGCCCGGTCGGGCGGTGTGTAAAGTGATAGTCACATCTTTAGCCTGGCGGTCTATTTCTACCAGCGAGATACCGGCTTCGGGATACTTCGCTTTTATATGTTCCCGGAGCTTGTTATCCTCCTGGACAAACTCGGCATAATGAGATTCACTATACCATTTGGACTGCCAGTCTTTGATGACTCCAAGCCTGAATCCCGTCGGGTGAACTTTATGACCCAATTAACCCTCCTGCTCAGCAACTATCACTGTAATGTGGCTGGAATTCTTACGTATAGGGCTTGCCCGCCCCCTCGACCGTGCCTTGAAGCGGCGCATACTTGTCGCTACATCGACATATATTTTCACTATTTTAAGGTCGGCGGGTTCCATCTGGTAGTTGTTTTCGGCATTGGCTGCGGCTGATTTCACCACTTTGGCAAGATACCTCGCCTTAGGTGAAGCTGCATACCGCAGCAGGTTCAATGCCTCATCAACTCTTTTCCCCCGCACCATGTCCACCAGCGGGCGTACCTTGCTGGCGGGCAAACCGGTGTCTTTAGCTACAGCTTTTACTTCCACTTTATTTACACCTTATCTCGGTTTACTCTTTATCTGCTTTGGTTCCGTGTCCTCTAAACAGACGGGTGGGGGCGAACTCGCCCAGCTTATGGCCTACCATATTCTCATTGATATAAATCGGCACATGTCTCCGGCCGTCATGGACGCCGATGGTAAGTCCCACCATCTGCGGTAATATGGTAGAACTTCTGGCCCATGTTTTAATAACCGTTTTCTTGCCGGAGCGTATCGCCGCGTCTACATGTTTTGCCAGCTTTTCATTAATTGCCGGTCCCTTTTTAGTTGATCTAGACATTTTTCCTCTTTATCCGCCTATTTGCCTCTGCGTTTGACAATCATTTTATCGGAAGCCTTCGGCTGACGCGTTTTATAGCCGAGGGCTGGTTTACCCCAGGGTGTCTTCGGCCCGGGCATACCTATAGGTGAACGGCCTTCGCCGCCGCCGTGGGGGTGGTCCCGCGGTGTCATCGCGGAGCCTCTTACGGTCGGGCGCCACCCCATGTGACGTTTGCGACCGGCCTTGCCCAGACTGATATTCTGGTGTTCCAGATTCCCTATTTGGCCCACGGTAGCGATACATTCGCTAAGGATGCGGCGGATTTCACCGGACGGCAGCCTTATCAGGACATAATCGCCTTCCTTGACCATCAGTTGCGCCGCGCCTCCGGCGCTGCGTACCAGCTGCCCGCCTCTGCCTTTTTGCACCTCGATATTATGTATCTCGATGCCCGTCGGCATAAGTTTCATCGGCATGGAATTACCCGGTTTAATTTCGGCATTGCTGCCGGACATTATCTTATCGCCCACATTCAGCCCAATCGGGGCGATGATATAGCGTTTTTCCCCGTCCGCATAATGTATCAGGGCGATGCGTGCCGAGCGGTTGGGGTCGTATTCGATAGAGGCTACCTTGCCGGGGATATCGAATTTATCCCGCTTGAAATCGATGATGCGGAGATTTCTTTTTTCCCCGCCGCCGCGATGCCGCACGGTGACTTTACCGCGGAAGTTGCGTCCGGCTTTACTCTTCTTAGCCACGAGCAGCGACTTCTCCGGCTTATCCTTCGTAATTTCATCGAAGGTATAGCCGCTCATATTGCGTCGGCCTGGAGAGGTCGGATTAAATACTTTTATAGCCACCTG
>Ga0154794_1089_pt5 | contig 13902 bp, 9 predicted proteins | sample Rifle2008BG16ft_FD_105802 | JGI IMG/M metagenome (GOLD analysis project Ga0154794, IMG submission 105802) | Chloroflexi bacterium RBG_16_50_11
GCCTTTAACACAAAGTCCGGAAATCATCCAGCGCTGCCGGCTTTCCAAGTGGTTTGCCTCGCATATAAAATGAGTGCCGGCGCTATCTCCTATTGCCAGTCTAACAATAATATTGGGTTCTCTTCCATCAGCGATAACCACCCGGACCCCGGAAGCCGTTGCCAGCTTGGCGGCTTCTATCTTGGTTATCATGCCGCCGGTTCCTATGGCGCTCGCCGTATTCGCCCCCAGCCGTTTGATGCCGGCATCGATTTTTCTCACCACCGGTATCAGTTTCGCTGTAGGGTCTTTATGAGGGTCGGCGGTATATAGTCCGCTGATATCCGTAAGTATCATTAGCATGTCGGCGTCCACCAGGTTCGCCACCATTGCGGAAAGATTATCGTTATCCCCGAACTTGGCTTCTTTGATTTCATCGGTAGATATAACATCATTTTCATTGACGATGCTGACTACTTTTAATTCCATCAATGCGAGTAACGTATTGCGTGCGTTCAGGTAGCCGGCTCGGTCGGCGATATCGGCTTTAGTCAGCAATGCCTGCGCTACGGTGATGTTATACTGCCCGAATAACTGCTCGTAGGTGTTCATTAAACGGCTTTGCCCTACGGACGCCAGTACCTGCTTGTAAGGGATGCCCTTAATTTTCTCCGTCAGCCCCAGCTTATGCCTGCCGGCCGCAATAGCTCCGGAAGTCACAATCACTATTTCGGCGCCCTGTTCCAACAATCGGGCTATTTGGGATACCAGGTTCGACATTACTTTTTCATCGAGATGATTCCTACCGCTGGTCAGCAGGCTGGTTCCCAGCTTCACCACGATACGCCGGTACATTAGCACCGATGTTTTTCCCAGCTTTTTCTTCATAGTCTTAAAAACGCAACAAGGTTCTTTCCATTATAGCATAATCGGTATTATTTATGTTGACAGTACCGTTAACGCCTAGTACAATAGTCCTGTATGAATTTAGAACTAAACGGTAAGCTGTTAACCGGCAGTGCCGCCAAGCAAAAGGCTGCCGTTGGGCAGCGGCGCTCCAATATAGAAATAATTGCGGATATGCTGCGCGTTGGAGAAAACGGTGCCGGCAAAACAGAAATAATGTATACTGCCAACATGAGCTATAACCAGATACAAAAATATCTTTCCTACCTGGTAAACCAGGGGTTCATTAATAAAATAAATATTGATGATAATGTCATTGCTTATCAGGTGACTGATAGCGGTTTAAAACTCCTTAAAACCATTGATACGCTCATGGCAATGCTTGAATCTACGGACAGCCAAGGTCAGTAGACAGGAAAACAATCGGAGCTCATTTAGCCTGGAGACTCTACGGTCTCCGGGTTTTTTATTATAAAATTTTCACTGAACTAACCATTTGCTAATACTTCCTTTTAATGAAAAATTAAGACAAAATTTATGATTCTTTTATACCCTTTATGCCTATATTTATGCGTCGATGTTAGACTGATAGTATCAATAAAAATATTATCCCCGGGAAATATTGAATTTCTAAGAGGTCAAATTACACTGATGAGAAGAACTCTTTTACTGGATGAAGACGATTTAATAATGGTAGTCAAGGAAGACATCGTTAAGCAAATCGATGAACACCGCGGAGAGATGAACCGCACGGAATTTGTTAACTACCTCATTCAGTGTCAGCTGAAAGAGAAATTAAACCAGCAAAAATGTGTTACCAGAGAAGAATTTCAGTATTTTACCCGCCAGATGACGGACCTCCTCCACAACTTCCTTCAGTTCTTCGTCAGCTACGGAATGTCCATGGGCAAAGGCCAGCTGGATGCCAACGTTCAGGCTTTAAACAAGCAGATGGAATCGTTCATTAGCCCTAACGAAGATATTGAACTTTAGTCAATCACTGATATTTCGCAATCTCAATACATCTTATGTGATAGAACTATGTTCTAGAACATAATCACTTCCCAAGCTAACCCGCATAGCATAGTCTTTTCCTGTAAGTTCGTTTGTCCCCGTGATGAATTAGCTTGAGAGGTGACGTATGCCTAGAGCGATAGAACTCCTGCGGCAGGGTCGTAATGAAGAACTCTGGCAAATGTGCTGCGGTTTCCTCACTCTGAATATCGATGAATTTATGGAAATTCAGAAAGACCTCCTTTTACAGCAACTTCAATTATTAAGTGGCTCCCCCTTCGGCAAAAAAATCATGCGCGGCGTTAGTCCGCAAACAATTGAAGAATTCCGTAGCCTTGTCCCCTTAACCACTTACGATGATTATTGTCCGGAACTACTGGAAAAGAGGGAAGATGTCCTACCTGCCAAACCTGAAATGTGGGCGCACAGCTCGGGCAGGTCCGGGGATTATCCGTGTAAGTGGGTGCCGTTGTCTTCTGCCTATGTGCAACAGCTAAGTAAGATTTTATGTGGGATAGGCATAATGTCCTGTTGTAAAGACTGGGGAGATATACCGCGCATCCCTCACAAACTTAGACTGTTATATTCCGTTGCGCCAAGACCCTATATATCTGGTACTCTCGCGGACGTATTGAGAATGCAAATGCCGCTAAAATATCTGCCTAGTCTGGAAAAAGCTGAAAAGCTATCTTATGAAGAGAGAATTGCTGCCGGTTTTAAACAGGGGCTAAACGAGGGACTGGATTACTTCTTTGGGCTCTCTCTCGTACTGGTTAAAGTCGGCGAAAAACTGCGTGAATCTTCCCGTAAAATCAATATCCTCCGCTATCTGTATCAGCCCGGAGCGCTCTGGCGCCTTTCCAGGGCTTTAATCAGGAGCCGACTCGCTGGGAGACCGATACTTCCCAAAGATATCTGGTCCTTAAAAGGCATTATCGGCAGTGGTGTTGATAGCTGGGTTTATAAGGACAAGATAAGAGAACTCTGGGGGAAAACTCCTCTGGATGTGTATTCCTGCACTGAAGGCGGTATAATCGCTACCCAGACATGGGATTACCAGGGCATGACCTTTGTCCCGAACTTAAACTTCCTTGAATTTATTCCGGAAGATGAATTCATGAAGTGGCAGATGGACCGCAGCTATAAGATGAAAACACTATTGCTTGATGAAGTTCAGCCTGGAGAAAGCTACGAGATTGTCATTACCAGCTTTCATGGCGGTTCTCTCGTGCGTTACCGGATAGGTGATATGGTAACGATTACATCTCTAAGTAACAGCAAACTTGGTATTAATATCCCCCAGATGGCATTTGAACGGCGTGTCGATGATGTCATTGATTTCGTTTTCGTTCGGTTGACTGAACGAGCGGTCTGGCAGGCAATCGAAAAAACAGGTGTTCCTTATAATGATTGGATTGCGTTCAGGAATGTTGGAGATACCGGATTACGTATTCTTATTGAGCCCGGGAGCGGGGTCAATATTAGTGAAGCTGATTTATCTCAAGCAATTTATAATGAACTTACAAAACCGGATGAAAATGCAAAAACGCTAATTCCCGGCGAATATGCTAACATGATGGATTTTAAAGTACACGTTTCATATCTCCCGCAAGGCACTTTTAACAAGTATACTGCTCAAAGGCAGGCTGAAGGAGCTGACCTGGCGCATCTCAAACCGCCTCATATCAATCCGTCGGACAGGGTGCTTTCGATTCTCCTTAATGAAACTGATGAGACTATTGTTGTTACTAGAACTGGCAAAATAACAAAAAATACCGCGGATTCCCCAAAACAAACCGTGAAACAATAGTACTTTAGTTCCCCTTACGTTGGTTTGCTTACTTTAGTTACCTATTGACAGTTGTTCTATTTGGACTGATAATCCCATATATGAACGCCTATTCAATAGCTCCTTTAATTGCCGCTCTTGCCTATATTCCTTTATTAGTCACGACAGCACTAAGCCGTCCGTGGCAAAAGCGTTACACCCTGTTTATTCTCTTTGTATCCGCGGCTGCAGTCTGGAGCGTCGTTGATATACTCCTGCGCAGTAATTATTTCCCTGAACATAAATACCTTTTCTTTCAACTTATTGTAATTACTTACTGTCTGATGGCTGTTCAGTTCCATCTATTTACTTCATCCTTTTTCCCTAAAGGTAAAGGGCGCTGGTTACCATTCTCTTACGGTTCTCTTGTGTTTGTTGCTGTGTTAGTTGCTCTCGGATATGTACCGGAAAGCGTCGAAGGTGCCAACAATATCACTCTTATTAACTATGGTAAAGGGGTTATTTTTGTAGCCATACCGCTGCTGGTTCTTGTATTTAGGAATTGCTATGTTTTTATCAAAATGCTAAAAATTCTGGATAATCCCGTTTTGTACAATCAGGTCATAACTCTTCTTATCTCAATTGTAGTCCTATCTATATTTACCTTCGCTGCTCTTTTGCCCTTAGGTGAATCTTTCCCCATTCCTCATTTTGGTAACCTTATTGTCGCTTTCATTCTTAGCTATGCTGTTATCAGACACCGGCTGGTCGATATTAAAATCGTTATCCGGCGCAGCACGGCTTGGATTATCCTTGGTATTTTCGGGGTTGCCGTTTACTGGCCATTGCTTATCGTCTCCCAGAATATTTTTAATTTTGAACTTGATGTTCTTTCATCTGTCATGGCTACCATATTAGCCGTTGCCGTGTCTATTATTGTTTATAAAATACGCGGTTACCTTTTCAATATATTGAGTCGTGCTTTTCATGGTTCCAGTTATAATTATCACCGGAAACTTAGTGAGTTCACCGGCAAAATTCACAATATTTTCAGTCTTAAGGACCAGGGCGGTGAATTACTTTTACTGCTGGCAAAAGCACTCAAAATTAAACAGGTATGTTTACTCTTCCCTGATTCTGATAATGGCGATTATACGGCCCAGTTCTGCGAGCCTAAAGACGATAAGAACCGGCTAACTGATTATAGACTAAGATTAAGTAATCCTATCGTAAAGTACTTGGAAAAAGAAAGAAAATTTGTCACTAAAGACAGTATCGCCATTCTACCCAATTTCTTAAGCTTATGGCCGCAGGAAAAGGAAGAAATTGAATCAAAAAAGATATCTACCTTCGTTCCGCTTATCAGCCGTGACCGTCTAATAGCTGTTCTTGTACTCGGCGAAAAGGTATCCGGACGTTATTCTCTCGAGGATATCAGCGTGATTGAAGACGTTACCAGCCGTGTAGCTGTCAGTATGGAAAAAGAATTCCTTCGTGAGCAGCTAAGGGAGCGTGAAGAAGAGCTATCGGTAATTAATAATTCTAGCGTTATATTATCCTCCAGTCTGGATATTCAAGATATCTTTGGTAGCTTTGTTAAAGAATTGAAAAAGGTGGTTGAAGTTAATTGGGCATCCATCGTCCTTATTGAAGAAAACGATTTCACCTGCATCGCACTCTCATCACCCGAGATTTCTGCTTATCAAATCGGTGACCGGGTACCCATAGAAAGGACTGGTACGGCATGGGTAGTTACCCACAAGAAACCATTTGTAGAATTTGACCTTACTAAAGAAAAATACTTCACCACCAGCAATTTCTTCTTTGACCACGGTCTTCGCTCAACAGCTTACCTGCCTTTAATTGCTAAAGGCAAGGTAATCGGCAGCTTTATATTAGCTAGTAAGACGCCTAATGCTTTCAGCCAGCGCCACGTCAAACTGTTGGAGCAGCTAGCTTCGCAGATAGCCATGCCGCTAGAAAATTCCCAGCTGTATGCTAAAGCTAAAAAGAAAGCTGGTGCTGATGAGCTTACCGGTTTGTATAACCGCCGCTCTCTAGATGAAATGATTGATAGTGAAATCAGCCGGCACTCCCGTTACGGCGGCGTCTTTTCATTAGCCATTCTCGACCTTGATTCGTTTAAGTTATACAATGATACTTATGGGCACCTCGCCGGCGATAGCCTTTTACAAATTATCGGCCGCAACATTAAAACTGCCGTCAGAACCGCTGATTATGCCTTCCGTTATGGTGGCGATGAGTTTGCCGTCCTCTTACCGCAGACTTCTATTGATGCTGCCATCAATGTGTTAGAAAGGGTGCGTGAGAAAATTGTGGATGGCATAGATACCCAAAAAATAGCTATTACCGCCAGCATTGGTTTAGCCTGCTGGCCGGATGATGGCATATCTCACACTGATATCATCGCTTCGGCAGACGTGTCTCTTTACCGGGCAAAACGTAATGGCGGCAATCAGACCATTTGTGCCTCCGGTCCCTTGGCTGAATTAATGCCGGCTGGTCTTTCATCTCAATCCGGACACAACATCGATAGAAAATTATTTGATCTTATTCATGCCTTCTCTGAAATGGTTGATTCAAGAAGTTATTATACGAATAAACATTCTAAAAAAGTTACGGATTATGCCTTGGCACTGGCCAGGGTGCTCCGATTGGACAGGGAAGAAACCTTAAGAATTGAAACTTGTGCCTTACTCCATGATGTCGGTAAAATAGCCATCAGTGGTGAAATATTAAATAAATCCGCAGAATTAACGGAAAAAGAATGGCAGGTAATTAAAACTCACCCCAGGTTAGGCGCAGATATAATCAGTCAAATACCCCAGCTTTCTCACTGTATTGAGCCTGTATTACATCACCATGAAAAATATGATGGCACGGGCTACCCTGATGGACAAAAAGGTGAGGCTATTCCTTTAATATCGCGTATTCTAGCTATCGCCAATGAATTCGCCACCATGACCTCGGAAAAGTTACAATCGGAAAGTAAAACCCATGAAAAGGCGCTTGAAGAAATCAAGCAGGGTTCCGGTACTTACTTTGACCCGCACTTGGTGGAGCTTTTTAACTCTATCTTTGAAACCCAGACTAGCAACAATAAAAAAAGGCGAGGAGGTAAAGCGGTTTGGGCGCTTCAACGCAAGCCTGAAACGCTTAAGGAGCCATGAACAACCATGCTAAAATTCAAATCTTCATCATTAGCCAGCAATCGTTATTTCTTCAAGCCCTTGAACAATCGTTTGCCGATACTGAAGATATCGTTGTTTTAGGTACTATTGGGATTAGTAATGATGTGCTGAAAGCCATTGATAATCTTCCGCCGGATGTTGCCCTTCTTGACCTTGATGGCTCCTCGGAAAACGGCCTTGAGTTAGCTCGTAAGATAAGGCAGCGCTCTCCCAATATCGGTGTGGTTCTGCTTACCTCCAATCCGGATGATAACCAGCTGTTTTTAGCCATCAAAGCGCAGGCGGTAGCATACCTCAATAAAGAAGTCACGGCGCAGCAGCTTATCGAGACTATCAGGCGGGTCGCCAAAGGGGAGCACCCCATCAATGAAAGCCTCACTAATCGCCCCAAAGTCGCCGAACATGTATTGCAGCAGTTCCAGGAGCTTGCCTCCCGCGCTGAAGCTGGTCCATTTATTTCCCCCCTCACCCCTAGGGAAATTGAAATCCTGGAATATATTGCCCAGGGCTACCTGAATAAACAAATTGCCGCCGAACTCGGCATTAGTGAGCAGACGATTAAAAACCATGTTACTTCTATACTGCGTAAACTCAATGCCAACGCCCGTACTGAAGCTGTTGTGGTAGCCATTAAGCAGGGCTTAATCAAGATATCTTAACCCATTTAGATAAATACTGTATTTTCAAATACCATCTCATATGGCATAATTAAATAGGTGTCTGATACCAGCTTTTCCGCTATTCTTATTATCGCTATAGGCTTATCCGCCGATTGCTTTGCTGTTGCTTTAAGCTCCAGCATTGCCGCTAAGCATTTTACGCTTTCCCGGTTCTTTCGTTTCCCGCTCGCCTTTGGCATCTCGCAGGCTGTAATGATATTAATCGGCTGGCTGGCGGGACGTACCGTAATCGATTTTATTTCAGCTTACGACCACTGGCTCACTTTCGGGTTACTGGCAATTGTCGGCGGTAAGATGCTCTGGGGAGCTTTCCATGAAAAAGAAGAGGAAGAAGCTAAGAAAAATCTCAATGGCTGGCTCACTCTTCTTGCTCTGTCTATCGCCACCAGCATCGATTCACTTGCCGCAGGGTTGAGTTTCGCCTTCCTGAAAACGGATATCCTTATCGCCGGCATTACAGTCGGCTTAACGGCATTTATCATTACGGCAATAGCCCAGCTTATCGGCAATAAAGTAGGCTCTCTGGTAGGCAAACGCGCGGAGATAATCGGCGGCCTTATTCTCATGGGCATCGGCATCAAAATTCTTCTGGAAAACCTGCTGTAAACACGCCGGTAAAAATATCCTCTCTTGGTCTCTCTTTAATCGGTATCTTGGAAAATATTTTTCCCTCTGATCTAATTATCATCTTGACAATTATTTTTTCCGTAAGTATAATAGAACAACTTTATGAGAAAAACACGACAAATATAAAAGATTAAACAATTGTGCAAAATTGTAGGGAGTACCGAAAGCACTGGTAACGTAAGATTTACGTCCTGGTGTTTTTTTATAAATAAATACATAGAGAAATATGTGCGAGGTGAAAAATGAAAAGGGCTTTATTTACTGCGGGTATGGCATTTCTTCTCTTATCAGTAATTCTCGCGTTTATCGGTTGTGGCGGTTTGCCGGATGTTAAGTTTAACAAGAGCGTAAATGGCGGCCCGGCGCCTCTGAATGTAGCCTTCACTAATACAACAGAGGTATCTGGAGACGATACCAGCACCGTTTTTAAATGGGACTTTGGCGATGGAAAAACATTAGAAACCAGCAATGCTAAAGAGCCGGTCTCTCATGAATATACCAAAACCGGAACTTATACCATTACTTTATCGATATACAAAAAAGACAGCCCTGAAAATAAAAAGACGCTGTCTCAAAATGTCACCGTAACCCACGGGGCAGTCGATTCTGTGAAAATCACGCCTCAAACAGTCACGCTGAATATCGGCCAGAGTCAAACATTCAAGAGTGAAGTCTTGGATATTTACGGTAATTTGATATCCACCGCAGTTCTCGTATGGAAGGCTGAAGCTGGCGCAATTACGGATACCGGCACCCTTGTCGCCGGGACCACTGCCGGCACTTTTACCCCGGGAGTAACCGTGGATGCCAGTTTGGATAGCTATTCTGCCCATAGTTCGGCTTCGGTAACGGTAAACCCGGACCCCTTGGCCACTGCTTCACTGCCCGCCGTTGAAATTGCTGCCGGCGGGACCATACAGCTTGAAGTTGTTGCTGAAGATAAATACGGCAACGTCATAGAAAATCTGGAAACAACTTGGAAATTACTCAATACGGAAGCCGGCGCTATTACGGATAAAGGACTCTTTACCGCCCAGAAAAAAGCCGGCAGTTTTGAACAGGCTATTGAAGTTCAGGTAAAGCAGGGTGATAAGGTACTTCAGGCTAAAGGTAAAGTAACTATCGTCCCTGCGGCTCTTTCACAGATTGGCATTGCGCCGGGAAAAATCGACCTCGGTATGGGCATGACCCAGCAGTATGTCGCCGTCGGCGCTGATAAATATGGCAACCGGATATCTGGTGTGAGCTTTACATGGAGCGCTATTAGCAGTGCCGGAACCATGACCGCTAAAGGCCTTTTCACCGCCGGTAATAACCCTGGGACTTATAAGGATGGTATTATCGTTACCGCTACTAAAGAAAGTCTGGCGATTATCAAAACAACTGATGTCATTGTCAATCCCGACCGTATTCTATTCTTCTCCAATCGTGCTGATGAAACATCAACCAATCTTGACATATATATAATGGATATCGATGGCTCAAATGTTCAGCGTGTTATCACTTCCCAGGGAACGCAGGACCTCAATATCAGTTGCTCGCCTGATGGCAGGCGTTTTGTCTTTGCAGAAATTTTTGATAGTGGCTCAACGGTGTACTTGGCAAATGTAGATGGTTCACAGCAAATCAGTATCGTGACTGGAAAACGTTACTATGAACCTAATTGGTCACATGATGGGCAAAAGATAGCTTTCCAATCATGGGAAGATGATGACGGGGAAATCTTTATTATGGATATTGATGGCGGCAATATGGTGCGGCTTACCGATAATACTCTATATGATGATTTTCCCGATTGGTCGCCGAATGGCTCCAAAATAGTTTATGTATCGCAGCCTAATTCCAGTACTGACGCTAAAATCTATGTGATGAATACTGATGGTTCCGGGAAACAGCAGCTTACGACGGGTTCCGGTTACGATATCCTGCCTCAATGGTCTCCGGATAGTACACAGATTGCATTTCAGACCTCCAGGGGAGCCTTGATAACGTATAGTGTTTTTGTGATGAATGCTGATGGCAGTAATCTTCGTGCTATTTCTTCTTCCAGCGCTTTTAATTCCGATGGTCCCAGTTGGTCTCCTGATGGAACTAAAATAGCATTCTTAAATTTTACATCAGCGAACCAGGGTGAAATATATACTGTAAATGTGGATGGTACTAATTTAACTCGCCTAACGAATAACACAGCCAGAGATATGTGGCCTAAGTGGCTGCCTCGTGCGCAGGGTGTTAAAGTGACGGAGGCTTCGGCTGTTATTGCCACGTCATTTGATGTTCCATCGATGACCGCCCAGCAGATAACCGCCATGGCTAGTCCTGCCGTCGTCCGTATCAAAACGAACCTTGGCTCCGGTACGGGCTTTATTATCGGTTCTAGTGGTCTTATCATGACCAATAACCATGTCATCAGTGACGCCACGGAAATTACCGTCTACCTTACCGATGGCACCAGCTATGCCGGCACGGTTCAGTCTCGGGACATGGTGCGGGACCTGGCTATCGTCAAGATTCAGGCTACCGGCTTGCCCACTTTAGAAATTGCCAGCCTTGATGGCGTCAGCGCCGGGCAGCAGGTGTATGTCTTGGGCTACCCGCTCGGTCAGGAAAATGTCTCGGTAACCAGCGGGCTGCTGTCATCAATTGAATTCGATGACGGTAGAAATGTCACTTGGCTCCAGACGGACTCTGCCGTTAATCCTGGCAATAGTGGCGGTCCTCTGCTTGATTCGCAGGGAAGGGTTATCGGTGTCGTGGCAGCTAAAATGGTCGGCGTTAGCGTGGAAGGAATTGGCTTTGCTATCTCGGCGAATACGGTAAATACTTATCTTTCCGAGTTATTGGACTAAATAAAAAGAATATTTATTGTGCTGCTAAGCAGCGTTGAAATGCTTTGCTCCGTTTATCGGCTATGTTAGAATAATCCTGGAAATAGTCCGAGGGAGTAAAGTTGGACAGCAGCCTTTTAGCCGAACAGCTTAAGCGTTTGCCCCGCCGCCCCGGTGTTTATATCTATCGAGACGCCGGGAAAAATATCCTTTACGTGGGTAAGGCTACGAATCTTCATCACCGCGTCAGGTCGTACTTCCAAGCTACCCATAAACTCACGCCCAAGATTCAGCGCATGGTGGCGCAAATCGCTGATATTGATTTTTATATTGCCAGCTCGGAGCAGGAAGCTCTTATCATGGAGCTTAACTTTATCAAACAGTACCGACCGCGCTATAACGTTATGCTTAAAGATGATAAGACCTTCCCTTACCTTAAAATAGATGCCAGAGAAGCCTGGCCCCGGGTCTATGTTACCCGCCGTTTTGAGCAGGATGGCGGTCGTTACTTCGGCCCCTTTGCCAGTGCTGGCTCGGTCAGGCAGACCTTCCGCGTTCTTAAGCGACTTTTTCCTTTACGTATTTGTAGCAAGGATATTACCGGCAAGATATCTCGTCCCTGCCTGGAATATCATCTCGGTCACTGCCTTGCCCCTTGTACTGGCAATGTTCGCCCAGAGGATTATGCCCAGGTCATTAAAGAAGTGACGCTTTTTTTGGAAGGCAAACGCGATAATGTCATACGGGAGCTTGAGGGCAAAATGAGCCGCGCTTCTGAAGCTACTGATTTTGAAAGCGCTGCCCGTATTAGAGACCAGCTACAGGCGTTGCACGAAGTTATCGAAGGGGAAAAAGTAGCCGCCGTCATCCGCGGTGAAGAAGACGTTATCGCTTTCGTCCAGGACGGCGATTATGCCTATGTGCAGGTGTTATTCGTGCGTGAAAACAGACTGACCGGCCGTGAAGGTTTCTTAATGCAAGGCGCCCGCCAGGAAGAACCTCAAAAAGTAATGACCGGTTTTATCCAGCAGTATTACTCCTCTTCGCCTCAAATCCCTCCTTTGTTGCTTCTTCAGTACCCTGTGGAAGAACGCCGGATTATCCAGGAATGGCTTAAGAGTAAAAGAGGTGCGGTGGTGGCTATCGAGGTGCCCCGCCGTGGTACGAAAAAACAGCTTATTGATATCGCCGCGGAAAACGCCCGTCAGGGACTGGAACAGATAAAGATAAAAGAAATAACTGCCGGCAAGTCGCTGGACACCGCCCTCGCCGAGCTGGAAAAAGAGCTTAAGCTTCCAGCCTTGCCCCTCCGCATGGAAGCCTATGATATTTCTAATATCCAGGGCAGTTCCGCGGTGGGCAGCATGGTTGTCTTTGAGAAGGGCAAGCCTAAATCCGCTCACTACCGTCGCTTTAAAATCAAGACGGTCGAGGGCGCTAACGACTATGCCATGTTGCAGGAAGTTCTCCGGCGCCGCTTTAAACATAGTAATGCCGGTGCTTCTGGTGCGGATACCTGGAGCATTTTGCCCGACCTCGTCCTTATCGATGGGGGTAAGGGGCAGCTTAATTCCGCCCGCGCTGTATTTAAAGAGTTAGGTGTGGAAGTGCCTTTGGCAAGTCTCGCCAAGGAAAACGAGGAAATATTCCTCCCTGGCCGGGCTAAACCTCTGGTATTGCCCCGGTCTTCACCCGGTCTTCAGCTTTTCCAGCGCTTAAGAGACGAGGCGCACCGTTTTGCTGTGAGTTACTTCACTAATGTGCATCGTAAGAAGACCTTTGCTTCCGCTATGGACGGTATTCCGGGCATCGGCCCCCGGCGTAAAAGCGCCCTGCTGCGCCAGTTCGGCTCCATCCAGCGCATTAGAGAAGCCTCTATTGAGGAGCTTGTTGCCGCCGCGGGCGTGTCTCAAAGTCAGGCTAAAAAGATAAAGGAGTATCTCTAGCCATGCCCGCCAACTTAACGCCGCAGTACCTTGAAGCGGAAAAGAATTTCCGCGCCGCCAAGACCACCCAGGAAAAAATCGCTTGGCTGGAAGAAATGCTGGCAGTTATGCCTAAGCACAAGGGCACCGACCACCTTCGCGCTGAACTGCGCACTAAAATCGCCAATCTTTCCAAGTCTATGGATAAAAAGGCGGCTACCGCCCACTCCACCACCAAGATTGAAAAAGCCGGTGCCGCGCAGGTTGCCGTTATCGGTCCCCCCAACACTGGCAAATCGCAAATCGTCGCCGCTGTCACTAACGCTAAACCCACTGTCGCTGCTTACCCCTATACCACCCAGACAGCCACCCCCGGCATGATGCACTTTGAAAACGTCCAGATTCAGCTTATCGATACCCCGCCCCTCGGCGAACAGCCCCCGGAATGGTGGCTCTTAAACATTATGAGAAGGGCGGATGCTCTCTTGATTGTTGTCGACCTTTTCCAGGACGCTTTAGCGCAGGCGGACGCCCTGATAATGGTATTGAAGGAGAAAAACATCGGGCTAGGCAAACCCAAAGAAACTGAAAATGATGAGGAATCTCCCGTAAGCTATAAAAAAGCCCTGCTGGTCGGCAACAAAGCCGACCTCGACCCGGGCGGCAATAACTACCGCGATTTAAAGGAGCTTTACGGCGGGATTTTGCCTACCATCGCCATCAACGCCGCTACTGGCAATCTGGACGAGCTTAAAAAACAAACCTTCCAGATGCTGGATGTTATCCGCGTCTATACCAAAGAACCCGGCGGCAAACCGGAAATGACGGAACCTATTATCCTCGAGAAGGGCGGAACGGTGGAAATGGCAGCTATCTCTATTCACAAGTCTTTCGCCCAGCGCATGAAATACGCCCGTGTTTGGGGGTCTGGCAAATTCGATGGCATGATGGTCAAACGCGACC
>Ga0154794_1024_pt8 | contig 13601 bp, 13 predicted proteins | sample Rifle2008BG16ft_FD_105802 | JGI IMG/M metagenome (GOLD analysis project Ga0154794, IMG submission 105802) | Chloroflexi bacterium RBG_16_50_11
ACCAGCGAGACCAAAGACTACGACCCGCGTCTGATTATGACCACGGCGCTGCTGCTCGCCACAGAACCCAGGAGACCTATCAGCCAGCTTCACGGCATTAGCGGCAACGTCCTGATTTCCTGGTGCAGTTGGGCAAGGAAGCTGGAAGGCGCTTTCTTTTCCACGGACGACCTCCGTTTGGCCGCCAGGCGCTTCTGGGGCGGAGAAAAGGCGGTTGATTTTGCCACTTACGAAGGCAAGGCACTGGCAGCGAAAAAAGTCCAGGACCGTTCTTACGCCCAGGAAAGCCTTGTCCTTTGCGACGTCCACTGGCCGATGATGGTTACCTCCGCCGCCAGCCAGAACGGACATGTGGGCGACCCGACTCTGGAAAGCCGGATACTCTCCGCCATCACCGGCAAAGAAACCTCCGAGGAGGAGCTTTGTCATATCGGGGAAAGAATCTTTAATCTGCAGCGGGCGATACAGCTAAGGCAGGGCTGGGGCGGACGGGAAGGCGACCAGGTGCTGGACTACTTTTTCACCCATCCGTTAAAGCAAGGGGAAGTTTTCTTTAACCCCGACGCCATCATGCCGGGTCCGGGCAGCAAAATAATCTCCAGGCTGGGAGCAGTGCTCGACCGCGGAGAATTTGAAAAGATGAAAGCCGACTACTATACGCTGCGCGGCTGGGAGTCCAAAACCGGCTTCCCCACTAAAGCCAGGCTCCGCAAACTCGGCCTCGATGATATCATCGATGATTTGGAAAAACAGCGGCTGGTAGTCTGATATTTGTCACCGGCAAAAAGGAATCGATTCAAGCTCTATCTATTGATAAGAATCATAAAAGCCAGCCCAGGGCCGATATTGCTGTTTGACTTATCAATCCAGTTAATATTGGCCTTGGAAAAACCGCCTATAGACTCAAGGTTACGTGCAAACTGGACAACCATAGAAGCTACGTCGGTTCTACCAATTATAACAATTTGTTCGGAGCCGATTTCCAAAGACTTAAAAATAACACCTTCAGGTGTAGACTGCGTAATAGCAGAAATATCGATAACATAATTTTCTGATTCCAGGATTGATAGATAATCAGAATCAATACTCTTGATTTTAGCCTCTATCTCATCGATACTATTTTGAATAGCCTGGGTATTTTCAAGCACAGTTTTTTCCCGGCTAAGGGCCGAGTTTGCTTTGGTCAATTCCGCTTGTACCTTGTCAATATCCGTCTGAACCTGATTCTGGGATAGGAAGGCAAATGCCAGAGCAGCGATGCCGGTAACAACGGCGATTGAGCCCAGCATTCTTTTATCCGTCTTACCTTTAAAACCGCCGCTTTGTAACTCCCTGGCTATCCTGCCCAGATTAATACTGCGGTAAGGCGCCGTATCCGCGCTGGCTTCTTTTTCCAAGATGACATTCATGAGCATGGAACCGGCATTAACCGCGTACTCCTGCACCGGCAGACCGGAAATAGCGGTATTGGTCGGAGATAAAAGCTCCGCCGGATATGTCACTTCCTGCCGTATAAGCTCAACCACGCTTGCATCTTTTACCAGTTCGCCGGTCAGGAGGATTTTAGCCGTATCTTTAATCGGCTTCTTCAAATGGTTGCCATTATAAAAATTGACCATCTTACCGAGCTTATCAATAACCTGCCTGACTTCATCTTGCAAGACAGCTTCAGGCCCCATGGACGGTATAATATGTAAAGCCTGCGGTACGCCATCGACCAGCATAACGATATTGGAGTAATCTTTTTCACATTCGACGATGATAGCATCTTTTTCCGCGGTCAATCTTGCCAGTGAAAGATGCTGTAAGTCCAGGAAATATGGCCTAATCCCCGCCGCCGATAGCGTTTTTATCAGGTTGTCAACGGGTTGGCGCGTTACGCCGGCGACCAGCACCTGCCACTCGTTTTTCTCCGCCGGATATGCCTGCCATGTTAAATACATCTCTTCCGGAGAAATAGGCATCTCTTTTCTGATTACCCTTAAAATAGCTTCGCTAAAAGCCGCCGGTTCCATTTTGGGCAAGGTGAATAGCCGGTAGGAAAACGGCAGTCCGTTGATGCTACAGATAACTCTATCCCTGGGCACCGCATCCCTGGTAAACAGGGATTTTATCTGGCCGGCGATGGTATCCGGCTGTAAAATAAGGCCGTTATTAATCAGACCTTCCGGCGAAACGCTGCCGTGTTTGAGTTTACCGCTGCCGTTACTGGTAACGTATTTAATAACGTTAGAACTTATGTTTAAAGTAGTTATTTTCATGAAGCGGTGCCCTCCGTTTTAACAGAAGAGACATAGAGGGTAATCGATAAATCGATAGTCACTTCAATATCATTGTCAGGAACGGACGCCTCAAGGCTGCTTGCCCTTTCAACAGAGAATTCGGTAATCAGTATCGTGGAATAAGTGCCGTTACGGAGCATCGTAATAAAATTAGTGGCATGACCCAGAGTGCCGATGACGGTACCATGGAATTTCAACGCATAATAGGATTGCCCGAATTGTTCTGTCTCTCCCCCATCGAACACCAGAGGCACTATTTGCACCTGGGATGTCTCCGCGGTAATAAGAATAAAATCGACCACATCAGTCCGGTCAACATTCTCCGGGAAAACCTGACGGGCAATGCTTAAATCATCTTTAGCTTTCTGCAGTTTGGACTCAAGGTCAGATGGAGGCTCCCCGGTTTGTGAAATTTCTTGATTAACCTGCTTAATTTCATCTCTAATAAGTTCGATTTCTGTTTGCTTCCCGAAATAGCCCCTCCACACGGTAAAATTAGCCGCAACAATGGCAAAAAGCGCTATCACTATAAGCCAATTAAGCGCGGATTGGAACTTTTTATTATTTTTTGTTTTACCCGCCAGACTGATTTTCATTTATCTGCTCTCTAATATAGCTTTACCAGCTAAACATAATACCAGGACAAAATGGTAACGACACCATCGTCAATCAGGACCTTGGCTTTTATCACCTTGTCTCCGGCTTTTACCGTAATGCCGAAAGTATCCAAGTTGACAAGCTCTATTTTATCAACATAAAAATAGTCATTAGTGTTGTTCGCATTAGAGTCAAAACGTATCCAGAACCGGCTGGTCATGGGAAATGAAGCCAGGCTGATATCGTAATTATGATAAGTATTATCACTATGCGACCTTGTCCAGGTATAAACCGTGGTCCAGCTTGTTCCATTGGCGCTAACCTGGCAAACGGCGTTATCACCACTTTCAAAAGAGTCGACCTTAGCCCAGAATCTTAGATGGACGATGCCGGCCTGGGTGAGGTCAACGGAACGTCTGACATCGCCAGTGCTGCTTCTTAACCTCAAGTGATACCAGCCTTCATAGGGAGAACTCCACCAGATGACATCGGAATACCCAGAATGAGTCCAGTTATCCGTCCAGCCGGCGCCTCCCGTCCAGTTACCGCTTTCAAAATCATCCCAGGCAAAGGTAACCGGATTGGCTAACAGCCAGACTATATCCAGTTTGTCAACGTAAAAATAGTCGCCGGTACTGCTCATATTAGAGTCAAAACGTATCCAGAACCGGCTGGTCATCTCATAAGAAGATAAGTCTATATCGTAAAAATGATAAATATTGTCGCTGTAACTATTGTCCCAGGTATAAACGGTGCTCCAATTTACGCCATCGCTGCTGACCTGGCAGATTGCCGTATCCCAGGTTTCCAGAGAATTGAACTTAGCCCAAAAGCGGAGGTGAATATCAACTTGATGGGATAAATCTACAGAGCGGCTTACAAGGCCGGTGCTGCTCCTTAATCTTAAGTGATTGGTGCCTTCATAAGGAGTGCCGGAGGTAGTAACTACAGATTCTCCTGAATGAGTCCAGTTATCCGTCCAGCCTGTACCGCCAGTCCAGGTTCCGCTGTTAAAATTATCTGACGCGATAGTCTGCCAGGCATTACTGACAGTTATATTCGTCGTCAAGCCGTTTATGGCTTCCGCCAGCGAGTAATTTACCATACTGCCGGCGTAAGTTAAATTAGAGGTTAATCCGCCATCGGTCAGTCTCCAGATAGCATGTTCGACGCCGGCATCACTGGCATATTCCGAATATATAGCGTCCGCATAGACACCCGAGCCGATGATGCTGCTATCTATATGACCAAGGAAAGCCGGCACCACGATAGCGCCCAGCACTACGGCTATCAGTACCAGGGGTAAAGCAGCGCCTCTTTCACTATTAATTTTCATAGTTATTATCCTGCCGGGCGCATATATACCCGGTAAGTATAGTTCTCACTGATATCCCAGCGGCTTTCCGGCGTGGTTACTATCGTTATATAAATCATTCTGTTTTGAACGGTAAAATTTAGGCTGGAAACATCTTCAGCTAACGTCCGGTTCGAGCTGGAGGATACGCGATTCAAATTCGTGCCGTAGCGCCGGTACTGGACGGCAGCGCCACTGGGCAAAGTTATTGTCAGACTGCTGCCGCCGACGGCTGATTCAGCCATTTGCCCATCGAGGGCAAGCCAGTGGACCGCATTCTGGACGGCATGCATCGCATCCACCTGGTCATCACCCCGCTCGGGCACGGTGACCATCTGCTGGACCACCATACCAAGTACCGTTACGATAAAACCGGTAATGGCTATAGCTATCAACGCTTCAATTAAAGTATATCCCCGCTCTCCTTTCATCGGTTCACCTTATAATCCGTCACGGTCATCAGGACAATCCCGTCCCGGGAAACATTAGCCGTCACCTTCTGGATATCCGTATTCGTATTCGGCACCGAGGTAACTTTGACGGAAATGCTGTAAGTATCCGGCACGCTGATAGTAGGATAGGTTGTAGCATTAACGCTATAAGCGCAACTCTTGATATATTCCATTTGCGTCCTGGCAAGGTTCTGGAGGGTAACTTCCTGCCTATTTTCTTTTACCGCCAGCGCCCCGCCGGACATACCGAATATCAAGGTCAACACGCAGCCTCCCAGGATGCCTATCGTTACCAGGGCTTCGAGGAGCGTTATGCCGCTTTCGCCGCCTTTCCATGTCAGTTTCTTCAGTATTCCCGTAAACATCATCATCACTCTCGCCCGTCTTTAAGCTATTTTCTGGTATATTGAATACAACGGCGTGATAATAGCTATACCGATGAAACTAATAATCAAACCGACGACGATAATCGAGGCCGGTTCAATCATTGAAAGAAGTTTCTGCACTCTCTGGTCAAGTCTTTTTTCATAATAATCTGCCATGGTAGAAAAGGAGGACTGTAAAGTGCCGGTTTTTTCACCGATAGTTACCACATCAACCAGCAGCTTGGGGAAAAAGCCTGTTTTTTGCATCGGCTGGGATAATCCCTTGCCTTTAATAATGTCTTGATGGACTTCTTTCAATGCCTGCTTAATGATATCGCTATCGACTGTTCCGATAATAGCATTCAATGCTTGAGGAAGCGTGAGGCCGGCTTCTATCAGCATGGCGCTGCTGCGGCAAAACCGGTAGACATTGCGCATGATGACGATTTTCCCGATTATCGGCATTTTGAGCGCCACCGCATCTAACCATCTTTTAACGCCAGGCTGTTTTTTTAATATAATACCGATACCAACAACAACAATTATCCCAATTAGCAGGTGAAATTTGTAAGTTGTAAAAAATGCCGTAATAGAAATAAGCAGGCTGGTTACCAGCGGTAGTTCAACGCCCATTGAATCAAATAACTGTGATAACGATGGCACGGCTACAGTGGCTACAACCATGATGACTACCAGTGCCATAATAATTAAAAATGCGGGGTAAGATAACATGCGCTTGACATGGCCGCTCAAGGTGGCCTCTTTTTCTATGTAGCCGGCTACCAGCCGCAAACCGCGGGTAAGATTGCCTGATTTTTCACTGACTTTAATTACCTGGCAGTAATGACTTGATACAAGCCTGGGGAATTGTATCAGGGCTAATGAAAACGGGATGCCCACGGAAACATCCTGTCCCAGTTTAAGGATAATATCTCTTAAAGCAGGTTTGGTAGCCTGTTCCGCCAGCAATCTCAAAGCCTGGACAAAAGGTATTTGGGAATCTAAAAGTGTGGCTAACTGCTGGAAAAAATCCGTGAAATCCGACTTTTTAACATGGGAAGACCGGTGTAGCAGTCTATCCAGAGAAAACGATGTTGGCGCTTTCTTTAGTGTTAATATCTGATGATATCCGGCGCCGAGCAGCCTTTCCTCGGCTACACCCTCGCTGGGAGCATCAATGGTGCCCTGAACGACCTCTTTATCAAGAGTATATGCTTTATACTGGTACATTTATTTTCCCCTGAAGTACAGAATCCCATCTTATCCAAGTGTGAATATGCTGGTCATCACTTCTTCAAAAGTGGTGATGCCTTCCTTTACTTTTAATAAACCATCGCGTTTCATGGTATAAATACCCTCGCGGGTTGCCTGTTCTCTTAATTCGCCGATGCCGGCGTTGTTAATCAGCATTTTCTGCATTCCTTCGCTCATAATGAGCATTTCAAAGATGCCGATTCTACCCAGATAACCGGTGTTGCCGCAAAGATGGCAGCCGGTTCCTTTATATACGGCAGGCAATTCCTGCTTTATCTCTTTAAGATATATTTCCCTCTGGACGGCCGTAGGCGTAATCATGTCCCGGCAGTTGGTGCAAATGCGCCGGACCATACGCTGGGCTAATAAAGCTATCAGTGTTGAAGCGACCAGCCCGGGCTCCACGCCGAGGTCAATAAGGCGCGTAATCATACCAACCGCATCATTGGCATGAATTGAAGAAAAAACCAAGTGCCCCGTCAAGGCGGCTTGAACCGCGGTAATAGCGGTTTCTTTATCACGTATTTCCCCCACGAGAATCACATCAGGGTCCTGCCGCAGCATCGCCCGCAAGCCGCTGGCAAAAGTAATGCCGACTTTGGGGTCAAGTTGACTCTGGCTGATATCCTCGAACTGGTACTCAACGGGGTCTTCAATCGTCATGATATTGTGTTTCTTCCGGTCGATTTCATTGATAGATGTATAAAGCGTGGTCGTCTTACCAGAGCCGGTAGGACCTCCTACCAGAACCATGCCGAACGGGTAATGTAAAAGCGACTTATATTTTTTCAGAGTGTCCGGCAGCAAACCAAGTTCCGGCAGCGTAAAGAGGGATACTGATTTATCCAATAACCGCAGCGTAATGCGTTCGCCGTAGATGGTATCCGTGGTAGCTACGCGAATATCAATGTTCTTTTCGCCGACTTTCACAGAAAACTGCCCGTCCTGCGCCTGCTTGGAGCGGGTAACATCCATTTCTGCAAGTATCTTTATTCTGGAAGCTAGTTCAGCATGTAGGCTGATAGGCACAGAATTCATATCATACAATATCCCGTCAATACGGTAACGTATGCGCAAACGGTTACTCTGGGGTTCAAGGTGAATATCGGAAGCCCGGTCTCTGATAGCCTGCTCTATAAGCAGGTCCAGGCTTTCCGTGATAGGTGTTTCAACACTAAAATCAGAGATAGACGCGCGGTCGCCAGCATCCGCCGGGAGAAATTCATTGACCTTTTCCTGTATTTCATCAGTAGCGCGGTAATAAATATCGATGGCGCGCCGGATATCCACCGCGTTAGCGAACGCCACCTGCACTTTCTTATTGGTACTGGCAAAAATATCCCCGATGGCAATATAATCATCGGGGTCTGACATTACCACCATCAGCGCATCGCCGATAATCTGCAGAGGAATGAAAACATGTTTCCTCGCCAGGGACTCCGGCACCAGTGCTAAAGCCTCCGCCTGCACAACATGTGTCTTCAGGTCAATCAGAGGGATGTTCCACATGATGCTAAGGAAGGATGCCAGTTCCTCGACTTTGATGAATCCCAGGTTGACCAAGATTTCACTAAGTTTCCCGCCTTGTTCCTTTTGCTTTTCCTGGGCTTCATGCAGCTGTTCCGCAGTGATAATCTGCATTTGGACCAGCGTTTCTCCCAGGGTGCCTTTAGGTCTGTTATTAGTCAGCGTCAATTCTTTATCTCCATGGTAGGAATTACCTTTTTCACATGCTTCGGTTCTTGCTTTGTATAGCTAAAACTGGCGATATACCGGGCTATCTGTTTTAGGTCCTGGGCCAGTTTTTGATTTGGATTTGACTGGACGATTGGCTGGCTGTCCAGATAAAACAGCTGGTACATCTTGGCATCGAAAGAGACGACCTCCACCAGGTTAATACCCAGATTAGCTTCGATATACGGTTTCATGTTGGCGGCTGTCAAGTTGGCATACTTGCCCTGCGGTTCTACCACTACCGTGGCAATCTTTTCCGGCGCGATGCCGAGAAAGCTTAATAGCGTCACCGTATTTTTTGTTACCAGCAGATTATCGATGCGGTAATCGCTCATAATTATCGTAAGGTCGCTGCCTGTCAGTATTGAGTTGGTAAAATAGGTAGGCTTAAGTGGCAAATCAACCAGTAAATAATCGTTGGTTTTGCCGATTGTCTTTATCAGGTCAAGGCTATTTTCTGACGAGCCATCTTTATCATCAGATGCTTCATCAATATGCAGGACTCTTATGCCGGAAGGCAGTGTTTCAAAACCCGGCTCCTGCACAATATTATTAGGAGAATCTACCTCTAAAATAACGCGGTCTGCCTGCTTTGAGGGTGAAGCATCCTTGCCGGCACGACTTTTAGGATTAGTTGAGGCATCGATAATAGTAACACGCTTATCCTGCTCGGTTAAAACGGCAGCGATATTAACCATCACCATGGTCATGCCGGGAATTTCGCTTGAATTGATAAAAGAGACTACCCTTGCCTGGCCTGAAATTTTCCGGGAAAGCAGACTCTCTACTCTGTTGATTATTTCCGTTGGTGATGCTGGTTTAAGCAGATAATCATCAGCACCGGCCTTGAATCCGGTATTGATATCCTCTTTTTGAGTTTTAGCAGAAATTATCAGAATCGGAATCTTGGCTGTCTGCGAACCGGAGTGCAGTCTCCGGCATACCTCAAAGCCATCGATTCCGGGCAGCATAATGTCCAGAATAATAAGGTCAGGCTCTTCTTTCTGGGCGGTTATAATACCTTCCAGCCCGTTTAGAGTAGTAAGAACCTGATACCCACGCTGTTTGAGGGCATATTCTATCAGCCTCAATGACGTGGGGTCATCTTCAATTATCAAAATTTTCCCCGGCATGATTTTTCTCTATCTTTGTTATTTACTGTCTTGCCGCTGTTATTGGTAAAGAGAAACTGAAAGTGCTGCCTTTTCCCTCTACGCTTTCCGCCCAGATGCGGCCGCCGTGAGCTTTAATGATATTCTGGCAGATATATAAGCCAAGGCCAGTGCCAGCAACATTACCGCGGTTTTCTGCCTGATAGTATTTATTAAAAATGGCGGAGAGCTCCGCGCCGGGAATGCCGATGCCGGAATCGGTTACCTGTACCATTAATTCTTTGTCCCTGACTCCAGCCTTAACGAAAATGGGGCGGTTTTCAGGACTGAATTTAATGGCGTTTGTCAATAAGTTGACAAGTACCTGTTTGATGCGGAATGCGTCGGCTTCAATCTCCGGCAGAGACGGAGTAAGGTTATGACTGATTAGATTTTTTTTTTGCTCGGCTATGGTATGGACGCTGTCAATAGCCTCGGTAATTATCTTAAATGGTGAAACCGGTTCTTTATTGATGGGTAAAGTTTCACCTTTATCATTCAATAGGTGAGATAAATCATCGATGAGTTTATTAAGGCTTTCACTCTGCTGCACCATGAGGGAAAGGAACTCTTTCCGTGTAGCATCGTCGGATACATCGTCTTCCTTCAGTAATTTGGCAAATCCACAAATAGAATGCAGAGGAGTACGCATTTCATGCAGTACCGTCGCCACATGTTCGGAGTCCAGCTTCCCGGCATCAGTCGGCTCCGATTTAATCTCGCTAGATTGAACAACATCATCCGGCACTTCATATGCCTGTCTGGTACTGACAATTTCATGTCGGGTAATATCTATAATATCCCTCTTAGCCTGCATCATAGCTTCATTAGCCCGGGTTACGCTGGCTTCAGCTTCTTCCCTGATTTTACGGCTTTCTGCCTGGGATTGATTGATAATTTCAAGCATCGACTGCTTGGCGCTTTCAGCTTCTTTTTTAGCTTCCAGGGCTTCTTTCCGAGCTGTAATGACCGTTGCTTCGCTGGCTTTTTTCACCATCTCCAGTTCTTCCCTAGCCTTCTGGCTTTCACTGCGGGCTCTGGCAATGGCTTCAAAGGCTTTTTTATTGGTAATTTCAACTTCTTCTCTCATCTTTTTAATTTCTTCATAAAACTTATCGTAAGTCTTTTTTTCTGCCATTACCGTAGCTTCTTGCATCGTCAATCTGGCAAGTTCCAAATCCGCCTTAGCCTGCCGACTCTCTAAAGCAGATTTTTCCATGGCTTCTTGAGCTTCACGGCGCATCGCTTCCGCTTCCGCTCTGGCTTGATTAGCCTCATCTTGAGCTTTTTTTACAACTATTTGCGCCTGGAGTTTATAAGCTTTTAATTGCTCTGCATCCTTTTTTAATTTTTCTCTGGCTAACGCCAGAGTTACCTGCGCATTTTTATTTAAATTTATCGCCTCTATGGGCGCATTCGCCTCTTCGTGTTCTACGGCAATATCATTGGTTGGCTGCAGCAATCCACGCTGCTTCATCTGGCTGATAGCTAACTGCGCAGCTTTACGGTTATTTTCCGCTTCGAGGAAGGCTTTTTTCGCTTCTTCTTTGGTGACATTTATCTCTTCCTGGGCTTTATTAACAGCCGCCCGGGCTGCCACTATTTCAGACCTGGCTTCAGCAATTATTTTATCGGTCCTGATTTTAGCTTTATCCTCGGTCAAATCATCAATAAGCTGGCGCAACTGCGGACTTTTACGCATCACTAAACGGTAAAATTCTTCTTTTACTTCTACATCGGTAGGTTTATTACGTAAAAGAGATTTTTTCAAATCTGAAACAATATCCATCGGAGTATGTCCGGGATTCAAAATCTTTTTAGATAATTTGGGGGATTTCTGATTATCCGGTAATGCCGCAGTCCGGTCAGGACTTCGGCCGGACTCTTTGTCATCTACACCGCTCGCTTTTTGGGTGACGTTCAGAGCGAGTTGGATAGCTTCTTCCAGCTCGCTTAGCATTTTCTCGGCTTTTTTTTCCGATACCTTGCTTTCCTGGTAAAACCGGTTAATGGCACCCTTGGCAGCCTCTTTAGCCTCGAGAGCATTTCTCTGGGCTTTCAATAGCAACTCCTGCGAATCGCTATTTAAAGAGGCTGCCTTCTGGGTTACCTCACCGGTCTTAGCTTTCAGCGCATCCGGTATATCTGACTTTTCGCTGCCGTTTATACCGCTTTTCTTGGTTATTGAGTCTATCGGCATAAAACACTCACTAACACCCGGTTTTTGATTTCCGATATTTTTTTGCTTACAAGTTACTAATTACTAACTTATATGCCGCTACTCTATTCGTAGCCGGTCAGGTTCTGGCTAACGAGGCCAGTGCCGTCGTTGGAATAGGTGCCTTTGGAGTTTTGGAACCGCACAAAATCGTCATAGAGCGGATTTACCGCGTCGGGGAATTGCGCCATATCAGACGTCCCGTTGTTGACAATAACCGAAGACAGATTGTTTTTGGCCATCATAGTGTCCATCGCAGTCTGGATGATAGACAGTTCCGCCTCGGCACCCTGCGTCTGACCAAAGCCAACGAGCCCTGACACGTTCGGGATCATGATAGCCGCGAGGATTCCCATCAAGGTGAACACGATGAGTAGCTCGACCAGGGTAAAACCCTTTTCACCCCTGCTACCCCTTTTGGCTAAGCCTTTCATTTTGCTTCCTCCTTTTCTAAAGATTTTCGCTTTTATTAGAATTGAGATAGAATTCATTAACGATACGTCGGTACAATCTGTACCTCGTTGCTGTGATTAGATTCGGAGGTCAACTTAATTAACATCCTCATAATGATTTCATGCGGCGTGATAAAGGTTTACACCATTGATATTACTGGTTCGCCCGATAAGTCGATAGTAAGATTTCCCCGAATTTGAACTAGGGGAAACACCAATGTTAGTTGGGTTCTGGCTCTTAATTCGTGACTATTGGAGCGGGAAAAAACCGTTGTCTTGCCCCCAAAAGTTATATAAGGTATGATATTTTTACCTGCCGCAGTAAGGAGACTCAACCATGCCCAACAATTTGCTGATACAGATAGTTGCCGCGGAAAGCACGCCGGAAAAGGATGCTAAGTTTGATGAATGGTATACCAGGAAGCATGTTCCCATGCTCTTTGAATTCAAAGGCGTTAAGCAGGCCAGCCGCTATAAGCTTAAGGGCGATAACAAACAGTGCGCCAGATACCTGGCAATTTACGAGTTCGAAAGTGAGGAGGCTCTGGCGGCTTTCCCTAAAAGCCCTGCCTTTGCCGCCGCTGTCAAGGATTATGAGGATAAGAAGGAAGAGGTTGGCTTCACCATGAAGTGGGCGGGGGTCTATGAGCTTATTAAATCTTGGGAAAGATAATTCTCTAATGAAGACCATAATTGAAAGGAGAATGGCATAATGCCGGCAAAAAACTACGATAAATATATACTCAAAGAACCCATGGCCAAATCCATGTTCGAGCAGATTAAAGCCCCGCAGATACTTATGCTCGGGGAGAAAAACTTTAACGGTGCCTATTTCTCCATGGGCTGGTCATACGTTACCGAGCCGTTTCTCATGGTGGACGAACCGCATTTTCACGATTACGAACAATATATCGGCTTTGTCGGCGGCAACTTAAATAACATGAAAGACTTCGATGCCGAGATTGAACTGTATTTCGGTGAAGAAGGTACGAAAAAGGTAATCAACTGCACCACCTTCGTCTGGGTGCCCAAGGGACTGATTCACGGCCCGCTGAAAATCACTCGTGTCAAAAAACCCTTCCTCTTCGTCGATATTGTTCTTGGGCCGAAGCCGGACTATCGCCGTAAGCCGGCCAATACAAAAGTCTAGCTTGACAAGGAAATTCAAGCCTTAAGAAAAGATGGCATTATAAATCAATCAGGAAGGAACAGGTGAGGGACTTATATGGCTTTAAAAGATGAATTAGTCAGTATCATAAGTCCGGCCAACGTCTCTGACGACCCCACCTCGCTGGACACTTATGCCGGCGATATGAGCTTTGCCCGGCCCCTGAAGCCCCGGTTATTAGTTAAGCCCAGAAGCATGGAGGAAGTGCAGAAAATTGTACAATGGGCAAATAAGACGCGGACGCCGCTAATTCCAGTGAGCTCCGGACTACCGCGTTTCCGCGGCGATACCGTTCCCACTACCCCTAATGCCATTATCGTTGATATTAGCAGTATGCAACAGATTATTCACATTGACCGCCGGAATAAGGTAGCCGTCATCGAGCCGGGGGTAACGTATCCTCAACTTCAGCCGGCGCTGGCTAAAGAAGGTTTGCAGCTCCCCATGCCGCTACTCCCACGGGCTAACAAGTCTGTGATTGCTGCCCTGCTTGAAAGAGAACCTTCGACTATGCCACGCTATCAGTGGATTATGCTCGACCCGCTAAGGACGATGGAGTTTATCTGGGGCAACG
>Ga0154794_1047_pt6 | contig 12997 bp, 13 predicted proteins | sample Rifle2008BG16ft_FD_105802 | JGI IMG/M metagenome (GOLD analysis project Ga0154794, IMG submission 105802) | Chloroflexi bacterium RBG_16_50_11
ATTGCAGGCAGCGTTTCGACTCACACTCTACTATATTTTCATCCAGGTCTGCCACCACCCGGCAAAAACTCTTTAGTCTTTCTTCCACAGCGACGTGTAAATCATTACACCGCTCAAGTGAAACAAAACCATCCGAGCGCCCGAGATATTTGTTCAACTCTACCTGGGGTGCCAGCTTTTCGTCGATATTGCCGCTGCCCTCCAGGAACTTATCCAGGGCAATCGCCGCTTTCCTGCCGGAGGCAATGGCTTTAATGACGGAAGACGTGCCGTTGACAGCATCGCCGGCGGCAAAAACCCCTTCGCGGCTGGTGGTGAACGTAAACGGGTCAACTTCAATGAGATTGCCGCCCGCAGTATTAAGTCCAAAGCTTGCCGGTATCTCCGGCCGCTGGCCGATGGCGAAAATCACGGTATCGGCTTCGAGGACATGCGCGGAATTCTCTTTCACCTCTATTTGAGGCTTTTTCTCCTCGTCAAAAGTGAGCGATGTAACCTCAAGGCATTCTACGCCGGTGATATTCCCATTCTCTGTTAAGATGCGGGTGAAAGTCCGCGCGGGGTAAAGCGTTATTCCCTCCTCCTCCCCCTGCTGGATTTCATCATCCGCCGCCGGCATTGTCTCTCTGGATTCAAGGCAAGCCATCTTTACCTGCACCGCCCCCAGCCTGCGCGCCACGCGGGCGCAGTCGAAAGCCACGTTACCCCCACCCAGCACCAGAACATTTTTCCCAACACTTACGCTTTTCCCCGTGTTCACATCCCGTAGAAAATCCACGCCTATCAATACTCCGGAGCTATCGGCGCCGGGAATCTTTAACTTTTGCCCCTGATGCGTCCCCACCGCCACGATAACGCCATGATAGCCTTCTTCAATAAGCATATCGATGGACTCTATACGCGCACCGGTCTTAATTTCAACACCCATGTTTTCTATATACTTAATCTCTCTATCCAGCACCTGCCGGGGAAGGCGGTATTCGGGTATCCCGTAGCGCAGCATGCCGCCGGCAGCCGGCAAAGCATCGAAAACGGTAATATCATGCCCCTGCAAAGCCAGATAATAAGCCGCCGTCAGTCCTGCTGGGCCGGCACCGATTACCGCCACCTTTTTAGCGGTAGAAGCTTTTCTATCTGTCTTTATTTCCTCTAAAGCGCTTTCAGCCCGCTCCGCCGCGTAGCGCTTTAGTTCTCTGATGGCAACCGCCTGATTAATTTCCCCCCGACGGCAAACATCTTCGCAGGGATGGTCGCACACGTAGCCCAGCACCGCGGGGAAGGGCACTTTTTCCCTGATGACCGCGGTAGCCGCAGCATAATCTTTTTCACTGATAAAACGCAGATAACGGGGGACGTCTATCTCCGCCGGACAGGTGTATCGACATGGAAGCAAAGCGGTCTTTTTGTTCTTCCCTTTGGTCAATTCTTCCTTGTCCATGATAGCGCCGGATGGGCAGACTTCCGCGCAGGCGCCGCAAAATCTACAGCCCGCATCCGCCAGCGGTAAACCGTTTTCCGTCCCGATATATCTCTCCTCGCCCTTTGTTTTCTCAACGAGGATGCCCACCCCCCTTAAATCCTTGCAGGCTCTGATACAGCGGGTGCACATGACGCATTTATTGGGGTCGATGGTGAACAGCGGGTTACTGGCATCAACGGCAAACAGCCTTGCCCGCCCTTTGGGTTTATATTCCTCTTCGCTGATGTACTGTTTGAGGGACTGCAGTTCGCAATTGAGATATTTAATGCAGGTGCCGCAGTCGGCAGGATGCCCTACCAGTATTGTTTCCATAGCCTGCCGGCGCGCCTCGGCAAGTCTCTTTGATTTCGTCCTTACTGTCATCCCCTCGGCAACTGGAGTGGTGCAGGAAATAACCAGTTCATCTTTGCCCTCCACCTCGACCACGCAAAGACCGCAGTCGCCGGTAGTCCCAAGGTCGGGATGATAGCATAGATAAGGAATGTAGATACCCTCTTCAAGAGAAGCTTGAAGAATGCTCTTGCCCGGCTGCGCCTGTATATCGCGCCCGTCTATGTTGAGCTTAACGGTTTCCAAACATACACTCTTTTAAGAAAAACGAGCAAAGAAGTATAACAATTATAATACATGAACACAAAGGTGGCAAATTGAATTAAAACAATGAAGGATTAAAGGCTATAATCCCAGGTAGGCTTTCTTAATGTGCTCGCTTGCCAGGCACGTGGCGCAGTCGCCTTCCATGACTATCCGCCCGTTTTCCAGCACGTAAGCCCTGTCTGATATCTCCAGAGTTTGTCTTACGTTCTGCTCAATCAAAAGGATAGTAATACCCTGCTCGCGCAGCGATTGTATTATCTGGAAGACTTCCATCACTACCATCGGCGCCAGCCCGTTAGAAGGCTCATCGATGATACACAACTTGGGCTGGGACATCAGACCACGTCCCATCGCCAGCATTTGCTGTTCCCCGCCGCTGAATGTCCGGGCTAGTTGCCGTTCTCTTTCTTTTAATCTGGGGAACATCCCGTATACCCGCTCCAGCGTCTCTTTCCGGCTTTTCCAGGCGCTTTTAGGATAAGCGCCCATTTCCAAATTCTCGCGCACGCTCATTTCGGTAAAAAGCTTTCTGCCTTCAGGTATATGAGAAATGCCGAGTTCCGCAATAACATGGGAAGGCAACCGGTCGATTGCCTTATCCAAAAACTTAATGCTGCCGGAAGTGGCGCGTAGTAAACCTGTTATGGTATTAATCAGAGTTGATTTCCCGGCACCGTTAGCGCCGATGAGAGCGACAATTTCACCCTTATTTACCTTGAGACTGACGTCCCACAATACCTGTATGCTGCCATAACCGGCATTCAGTTTATCAATTTCCAGCATCGGATTTTTCTCCCAGATATACCTCGATAACTGTTTTACTATTAGCAATTTCTTGAGGAGTTCCTTCGGCTAATTTCTTGCCGTAATTCAGAACGATAATCCGGTCGCAGATATTCATGATAGCCTTCATCACATGCTCAATCATGATAATGGTAATTCCGCTATCCCGTATCTTCTTAACCAGTTCCATCGCTTCATTAAGCTCGGTCGGATTAAGGCCCGCCATTAATTCATCAAGCATTAAAAGAGACGGTTGAGTAGCCAGAGCTCTGGCTACTTCAAGTCGCTTCTGATGAGCTAGAGTCAAATCCTTGACAGGCGTGTAGGCAACATCTGATAGCCCCATGAATTCCAGTAACTCCGAGACCTTCCTGTCAATATCCGCCGGTGAAATTCTCCCGGCGCTACCAAAAAGAGAACCTATTCTTACATTCTCAATGACGGGTAAACTGCCAAACACCTTTACTATTTGAAAAGTCCTGGCTATACCCAGCCGGCAGATTTTATACGGCTTGAATCCGTTGATTTTCTGGCCCTTAAATCTTATTTCCCCGGGTTTGGGCTGGAGCGCGGCTGATATTAAATTGAATAAGGTTGTCTTACCGGCGCCGTTGGGACCTATCAACCCCACCACCTCTCCCTCATCAACATAAAAGTCAACGTCGGACACCGCCATCAGGCCGCCGAAATGTATGCTAACCCCTTTTCCTTCAAGTAAGTGCATTTTTCCCTTTCGCAATCCGGGCGCGTACTTTTTCCACCACGCCTACCAGCCCGCCAGGCAAATACAATATGACTGCTATCAATATAATACCGAAGCCAAGCTTGTATACATAAGGAAACTCCGTTAATAGCTTCTCTTCCAGAAAGGCTAAAATAACGGCGCCTAGAACAGGGCCGTAAAACTTATTCATGCCGCCGAAGATAGCCATTAAAACAGGCAAGAAAGAGCGGAACGGGTCAAAAGCACTATAAGGGTCGACGTATATCCATTTCATCGCCATTATGGAGCCCGCCATGCCCATGAAAATAGCGCTTATGGAAAATATAGCTACTTTTACCGCGGTTACATTGATGCCCATGTGAGCGGCGGCTTCCTCATTTTGCCCGATGCTCTGCAATGCCAGCCCATACTTGGAACGCCTGATTAAATAAGCGGCAATGAACATTAAAACCGTAATACCCAGCATGATGTAATATATTGTGTCATTACTGGCAGCGACGATAAATCTTCCGCGCGTGCCGGTAAATTTAATTTCGTACCACAAGAGAACACTGCTAATCAACAGAACAAGCCCGAAGGTAAATACGATAAAATATATACCCCTTAGCCGCAGGGTTATGGCACCGACGATCGCCGCCAGCACAACACTAATTAGCCCCCCGATGATAACCACCACGAGAACAGGTAAATCTTTACCCAGAATAGCTGAAGTATATATCCCCACCCCGAAGAAAGCTGCTGACGCCAGAGATATATATCCGGTAGGACCAGAGAACATCGTCCAGCTTACCGTCAGGATAAGATACATCAAAATGCCGCTCAACATGATGTAGGAATATATCGGCCCGTAATTCGGCAGCGTAGCTAAAATAACCAGCATTATTATGGCTAATCCTGAAAAGAGCCATACTTTGCTTTTGTTTTGTTTTACCGCCCAGTCAACAAACCAGCCTATATAAATTAGCGCCAGTAAGTTGATGAGGACCATTATATCTGCCATTTTTTTACCTTTTGGTACGTTATCGTATCATTCGCCTATTTACCCATAATACCCTTAGGCCTTATCAGCAATAACAAAATAAAAATAGCGTAATAAGCTACCATGGTCAGGCCCGGATCATAGAACGCGACGATGCTACCGATGATGCCCAGCACAAATCCCCCGATAAAACTGCCTGGAATGCTGCCCAATCCCCCCAGGACGACCACGATAATAGCGACAGTAAGATACTCCTGACCCATCACAGCGCTATCGGGATAGCACATACTGACAAGCACACCGGCAACGGCAGCCATCGCAGCACCCAGCCCGAAACATAAAGCCAGCACCCAGTTGATATTTACTCCCATGAGCCCGGCCGTATTCGGGTCTTGGCCGGCTGCTCTGATGGCTTTACCTATCCTGGTGCGGGCTAAGAAGATATAGAAAGCCACCCCTATGGCAATGGCAAAGGCGAGAGTTACCAGACGTCTGGCGCCAAATAGCGCCCCACCAATACTGACCGTTTCTGTCAGATAATTATACGCTCTTATTTCCGGCCCCCATATTATAAAAGCGAGGTTCTGAATAACGAACATCAGGCCGAAAGATGCTAGCATGGAGTTGCTTTCAAAAATACCCTGATTTGCCGATGAGCTAAGGAGTTTTCTGAACATCGTCCGGTGAATGATAAAACCAAGGACGAAGGCCACCGGACCGGAGATAATTATAGCCACCAGTGGACTGATATTAAACACCGTATACAGCGTCCAGGTAGTCATCGCGCCGAGCATGATAAACTCACCGTGCGCGATATTAAATACCCGGGCAACGCCATATTGCAAGCTCAAGCCCATGGCAATCAGGGCATAAAGTCCGCCCAGCAGCAAACCTGCTATGACTATATCAAGGAATCTTTCCATCTTCGCGTTCTTTTTTTAGAACTAGATTACTTATACAGACAGGCTGTCTAAAGTTACATAAGCCTTTTCTCAAGGGAATTATACTCTTGAGTGAGTTATCCCTTTAGACAGCCTGCTTTCCGTTACTATATTTATTATTATTATACTATATTTTTACTTCGGCCACGGTGGTTTGGGATAAACCCATTGTGCCGTAGCTTTATCAGAAGGACCAACGATTTCATAAACACCGTTTATCCACTGGCCCACTTCGCCGGGATGGGTCTCTCTATTCAAGAGCCCTTTATCAAACCATGTTTCTCCAAGTACCGTTTGGAAACGCTCGGTAGCAAGAATATCTCTAATCTTTGCGTTGTCGAGAGTTCCAGCTTTCTCGATAGCGGCTTTCCACATGTCCAGGCCGGCCCAGTAAAACGCATGTCCCCACCAATCGTTTGCCTCTTCAGGTTTGCCGGCATAGAGTTTATCCGCTAACGCATTGAGCACGGCAGAGGACTTCCGATTCCAGCTGGCCCAGCCCATAATGCCTTCAACCATCGGACCGAACGCTGCATGGAAGAACCCGAAGTTAACACCGGGGCCGCCCAGCCAGATCTTGGGATTATAATCGAGCTCGATTGACGTGCCCACTGCCGGCATAATCTGGTCCGGATAGGCAAAGCACAGGAAAGCATCGGCTCCGGAAGCCTTGGCTTCTTTGATAACCGGTGAAAGGTCTTTGATATCCGGCGGGACGGCTTTAGCGCCGAGAATCTGAATTCCCTTCTTGGCTAACTCGATACCGGCGGCGCCGTTGTACTCGACGCCATGCAGGTCGGAAATATAAACGATATAAGCCGATTTAACCCCCTTTGAGGCCATCATATCGGCCAGCACCGGCATCTGATACCAGGTAGAGAAGCTCAAGGTTACGAAGACATAGGGCAGGCTGGGAAGCATCTCTTGAAGAGTCGTAGCGCCGCCTTCCATTGTTAGCAATACATAGCCGTATTTATTCGCAATGGGCGCCTGGGCATAAATAAAAGAGGTGCCGCCGCCACCCCATATGAAATCCACTTTATCTTCAAGTATTAATTTCTCGGTAAGCTGCGCCATCGTGGCTGGGTCGCTTTTATCATCGTAAATCTTTAGTTCGATAGGTAATTTCTTCCCATATTCAGCCACATAGATACCGCCCGCAGCGTTGACCTCGGCAACCCATGCTTCATAAACCGGTCGGAATGCCGAGTCATCGATTATCGCTATTGGGCCGGAGAGAGACCTGGACATACCAACAACGATTTTATCCTTGGCAGGAGTCCCTGTGCCGCATCCACTCACAATTATCATAGAAACCACAAGGATTAAACAAATGACCAGTGGTACCGTAATCTTTAATACCTTATTCCACATTATTTGCCTCTCCTTTTACTACGCAATTTAAGCCGTTGTCCCTATTTCTCCTGTCACATACAGTCACCTCCCTTTAGGTTACATTATTTTGCGAAAATATTGATATCTGCAATTTAACACGGCGGTTTTCAGATTGCAAGACAAAGTTCTCTATGCTATCATAGAAAAACTCACCATACCCAATCCTGACCTAAATAATATAACGGCAGGGTTATTTTAGTACCAATTAACAATATTGTCAAATATAGCACAATTGCTATCAGTTTGAAAGGTAAAAAACCATGTCCCCTTTGAAATTGGATATTCACAGCCTAATCGTCTTTTATTTTGTGGCTACTGAAGAAAGTCTGACCAGCGCCGCGGAAAAACTATGTCTTTCACAACCTACGGTAACCTATCATATCAGGAACCTGGAAACTAACGTAGGCATGAAGCTGCTTGAAGTAAAAAGACAGAGAATAATTCTGACGCGAGCGGGCATGGGACTGCTCAAATACGCCACAGAAGTTTACCGGCAAATGACCAATGCTGAAAAATTTCTTGAAGACCTAAAAGAAAACAACCTCCGCGTCGGCATATGTTCCACTTTCAGCTCCACTGTGGTTCCCGCAGCTTCCGCTTTTCAAGACCTCTATCCCGATGTCAAGCTTATCGTGAAAAACGCCACCTCCTTTGAAATCGCTGAAGATGTTTCAAACTGGAACCTTGACCTCGGCATCGTTGTCAGCATGGACTATCAAAATACTAAATTGAAGCCCATTAACCTCTCAAAACGGGAGAAACTACTACTCGTCGCTTCTCCTTCCAGCCCGATATTTCAGAGAACCCGCTTAGACCTGATAGATATTTGCGGTTATCCCCTCATTACCGGACCGGAGACTTCAGCCACCCGGCGTCTTATACTTAAAAAAATTAAAGGCAGCGGCTGCAGCATGCCCGTTCCCATAATCGTAGAAGCCAATAACCCGGAATGGGGCAAAAGCCTTGTCGAAAACGGCAAGGGCATGGGACTATACCACCAAAAAAGCATTGAAAATGAAATCGCCGGCGGTAAACTGAAAGTCCTGCCGCTCCCCGGCGATATTTATGTAGGCGCGGATGTACTGGTACGCACCGATGCTTCGGAACACCCCATGACAGAGCAGTTTGTCTCGCTGGTTAGAAAAGAATTTGACAATCATAATTGATGTCTTTAAAACGCTGTGTTTTTCTTCCGTTTAGGGCGTTGCAGAAAAGACCGGTTATCTAGCGGAGGCAGCTCTTAATGATTGAGCTAAAGAAGCCAAAAGTAAAAATTATAGAAAAAGCAGTCAGTCTGGCTAAAGAATATGAAGCTCAATATAGAGGCTGCGGTCAATGCACTTTTTTAGCCATTATCGACGCTTTAAGATGGGGAGGCCTGGAATTAATATCAGAAAAAACCGAAGAGAGCTATTTCTCTGCCGTTTGCGGCTTTACCGGCGGCACCAGTATGGTCATCGATGGTACCTGCGGTGCCGTTAACAGCAGCATATTAACGCTCGGATTAGCGCTGGGAATTACCCGAAGCATCCAGACTGACGCTCGTTTACGTAACATCTGCGCCATTATTAAAAATACTATCCTTGAAAAGTTTTACCAGGAATACAAATCAATATCTTGCCGCGATATTATGAATATTTATTTTGGAAAAATCTGGAATTTAACTGATGATGCCGCCAGCCATGATTTCCTGACGGTATCCCATGGCTGCGCCATTATGAAAACGGTAGGGTGGACAACAGAAATTATCCTGGATGAATTCAGCAAGGGAAATGTAATCACCCGCCAGCAGCGGTAACACTCAAGACTGCCGGCAACATCAAGCCGCCGCGCTACCCAACTTATTAGCTAACGCCAGATTTTGTTCAATAGTCTGGATAACCAGTTCTTTTATCTGCGCGGGCGTGTAGGGTTTAGTCAAAAAGGGACGTTTTACTCTATCCAGGAATTCCCTGGTGTTTTCACTTAGAGTGTCTCCGGTGGCAAATATCACCTTGTTTGTCAGTTCGCTGTGCTCACGCTGAAGGTATTCATAAAGCTGACTCCCGCTTATTACCGGCGTACGGATATCCAAGATGAGCAAGTCGTAATCTTTTTTCGAGTCTATTTTTTCTTTAGCCATAAGCCCGCTGGTGGCGATATCCATTTCAAACCCCTCGTCTCCAAACGTCCTTTTAAGAATCCGGCCGATGATAGGCTCATCCTCTAAAAAAAGCAATTTATATTGTTTATTCCCGTTCGGCATATTTTACCTCCCCCCGGTGGCAGCTGTTTGCGTTGGTAATTCCACGATAAAGGTCGCTCCCTCACCGATTTTACTTTTAGCATAGATTAAACCGTTATGCGCCGTGACGATGCCGTAACTGATGCTCAAACCCAACCCGGTTCCTTTGCCCACTCCCTTAGTCGTGAAGAAGGGGTCGAAGATACGGTGAAGGTACTGCGGGTCAATCCCCGGGCCATCATCGGTAAATAAAACCCTGACTTTATTGCCGGCTCTTTCCGTGGCGATGGTAAGCGTTCCCCCGCCGTGGGCTTCTATCATAGCCTGTTCCGCGTTTAAGATGATGTTAATGAAAACCTGCTGTATCTGGAATAAATCAACCATGATTTCCGGCAAATCAGCCGTCATCTTGCAGACGATGTTAATATTGGTAACCTTATGCTCATGAGTACGCAGCTTTAATACATCCTCGATGATGCTGTTTATACTGGCGAGCTGTTTTTGCGGCGAATGTCTTCTGGCAAAACTCAACATATTTTTCACCACTACCGCAGCTCGCTTAGCTTCACTATTTATAGCTAATATATCTTCTCTCATAGCTTCCGGAACATCCTGTACCGCCAGCATCTCGGACAGAGCGATAACGCTGGTCAGCGGATTATTCAATTCATGAGCGATGCCCGATGCCATCTCCCCTACCGATGCCAATCTATCGGTTAAATAAAGCCTTTCCTGTTTTATCCGCTCCTCACTTATATCTACCAGGATGATGAAAAACAGTTTCTCCTGTGTCATGCAGGCAAAGTTCGCTACCAGGGTTTTACTGAAACCGTTGTATTTGTACTGTAACTCTTTTCTTGCGTGCAAAGAGCCGCTATCCAGAAATGCCCTGATTTCCGGTACAAGACTGCCCAGTTCAGCCAGATTAGCGAATTGAGTGCCTACAATATCTTTACCGTTCAAGCTGAACATCCTGTTAAACGCCCCGTTAGCCAGGACGATGTTTTCTAATTCATTGATTGCCAGAACGGCATTGGGTATATTGGCAACAATATATCCGATGAGCTCTTTCTGGGACCGCCGCCTTGTTTCTGATTTCTCCAGAGATTCCAGCATACTATTAATATTTGTTGCCAGCTTGGATATTTCGTCTTTTCCTTCAACAGAAATGCGGTTTGACAAATCGCCGCTGGAGCCAATTTTACTGACGCTTTTACTCAAAGCGGAAAATCTCGTAAGCATTATTCTCTTTATCAACAACACAAATAAAACACAAAAAACAATGCCGACGATTAATAACGATAGATGCAGCAGTGTGATAACTCTAATGCCTTCAGCATAAATATCTCTGGGCATATCTACATAAAACAGAAAGGCGGGATTTCCCTTAATTTCTTGAACAAAGGTATAGCCGGTAATAGTATCACTGCCTTGTGTCTGTACATAAATGGGTTGAGCGTCATTTAACGATGCTGTAATCTCCACCAGCACCGGGCTGGTGTAAGCATCCGAGATTGAAATCATACTAATTGATAAGTGCGTGGTCTCTGCAAGGCTGTTGATAACTCCCTCGTCTAAAAAGCGCCCCATAATGATTGTACCGGTGCTCGGACCCTCGGCAACACTGGTCAGGATTTGTCTGGATGCCACCATCACCGGTCGGCCCTCGATAAGTAAAATCCCGGCAATCCCGTACTGCCTATCAGGAGGATTAATCAATCCGTAGGATAACAGTGTGTTCTGAAAGTCATCCGGTAAAACCATCTCCCGCAAATTGACAAGGTCGTAAGCCTTGCCAATAACCATTTCCCCGGAGGCATTTAAAATAGCGATGACGTTTATTTCAGAACTGGTAAATGTCTCGTCTTGGAGATTCCGGTCAACATATTCTTGATAGTATCCCTGGGCGAATTCGTAAGTATCATCCCAGGCAGCCCAATCATAACAAAAAGTGTTCAGGGCGTTTATCCTGGCAGTCAAAGCGTCCGTTACGCGCCCGATGTTCTTCTCTAAAGACTGCTTTTCCAGGTCCTCGAAGCCTTTCAAGCATATAACCACAGAAATGGAATATACCAACGCCAATAAAGCCAGGGAGGCGCAACAAACCGTGATGATTGTTTTCTTTACTATGGACATATTAAACCATGGAAGTCTTTTCACACTTTGTGGGCATCATTGATATTAACACTCCATAAATGACGGCCATGTAAACAAAACAGCGGATTTTGTAAACATAACGTAAATAATAGGCTCAAAAATACGTGGAAAACGTAACATTCGTTTATATTGTCCGGTTTTTACAGGGATAAATTACCGGCTTGTATAAAAATATTTGCGTATGTGGTATAATATAGACAAGTTCAGGTTTGGGTTATTGCACGCTTCCTAGAAGCCTCTCAAACGGATTTCTCTCAAGTGTTGGATGACCAAAACTCTAACTAATAATTAAGAGAGGAGGTCATTCCATGAGTTTCCAAGAGAAGACACTTACGTGCTCTGATTGTGGTGCGACCTTTACGTTCAGCGCTGAAGACCAGGAATTTTTCCAGTCCAAAGGCTATACCAACGAGCCCAAGCGCTGTCCCGAATGCCGTCAGGCAAGGAAGACCGAGCGGTACGGAAACAGCGGCGGCGGATTCAGGCCCCAACGTCAAATGTTCCCCGCCACTTGTGCCCAGTGTGGCAAAGCCACTGAAGTCCCCTTCCAGCCCCGCGGTGACAAACCGGTTTACTGCAGCGATTGTTACCGTAAAACCAGACCAAGCAGATAAATTGCTTTAATCCTGTGTCATGTCCGGGTTCGGGCAACCGGCCCGGGCATGGCGCGGATATGTGTTATTTCTATCTCTAGCAGTCCCGGTACTTTAAACCATTTTTCAGGAGGGGGAAGACGATGAAAATCTATGTGGGCAATCTATCCTATGAAGTCACCGAGGATGAACTGGCGGCGGAGTTTGGCGTCTATGGCAAGGTAGATTCCGTAGCTGTTCCTTCCGATAAATTCAGCGGGCGGCCCAGGGGGTTCGCCTTCGTTGAAATGGGTTCCAAGACCGAGGCCGAGGCGGCTATCGCCGGACTTAACGGCAAGTCGTTAAAAGACCGCACTATCGTCGTTAATGAGTCCCGTCCCCGCCCCGATAACCGAAGTGGCGGCTCCTTCGGGGACAACAGGAGAAGCGGCGGTTACGGCAACCGGGGCTTTGGCGGCGGCGGCAGAGGCGGACGCGGCGGCAGACCGGGCGGCAGAGACCGCAGATATTAAATCACTTTTACACCGTATTACACTAACTATTGCTGACTCAACGGCAGCATTTCGATGATAGCGGCACGATTTGCTGAAAGGCGGCAGTATGAATATCTACGTAGGCAATCTTTCATTTGAAACCACCGAGGATGAACTCCGGGTAGCATTTGCGGCTTTCGGCGCCGTAAACTCGGTAATCATCATGAATGATAAATACATCGGCAGCGGCCAACCCAGCGGCTATGGATTCGTAGAAATGGCATCCAAGCCCGAAGCCATCGCCGCTATCGCCGGGCTGGACGGGAAAAAGGTAAGAGACCGATATATCAGCCTTGTCGAAGCCCTGCCTCTTTCGGATAAGAACGGCAAGTACACCCCACCTATTAATAAAGCCAGCCGGTCTAGCCGCAGCCGGCAAAGGCACTACCAGAGTATTTAAACTTCCTATCTTAAAGTACAACTCCTCTTCTAATTCAGCACCAGCGCCAAAGCAGTGGTCACTTATCGCCCCTTTGACTTGTTCCTGAAGGCCCCGAGGGCGCAGAAACCTCCAGAACCTGCCCGGAAAGCTTGCCGGAAACATCAGATACCAGGAAAGCCACCGCATTAGCGATATCTTCCGGCGTGGTC
>Ga0154794_1115_pt4 | contig 12620 bp, 9 predicted proteins | sample Rifle2008BG16ft_FD_105802 | JGI IMG/M metagenome (GOLD analysis project Ga0154794, IMG submission 105802) | Chloroflexi bacterium RBG_16_50_11
CTTCCACGAAGTTCTGCATGGAGGCATCGTCCGGCAGGCCGCGCCCGGGGAACTTGGTGGTCAGGTTATCGATGATTTCGTTGGACCTGCCGGAGGGAACCATCGCCCCGGTGAAGGTATCCGATTCATAATTTTTAAAGAAGGCGCGGTACGCCGCGACGGTCTTTTTATTATCGTACATGGCTTCTTTCAATGTCATGCCGGCGTCATAAATGGGAAAAGTGCCGGCGGGCAGGATAACAGGCACGCGGTCAGGCTCTTCCAGCTTAATGACTTTAATGAACCTGGTCACTCTTTCTTTATAGGCTTTTTCCGCCTTGGCATTATTGAACTTGACGCCCGGCGGGTTAAGCCAGCGGTTAAAGCGCTCCTCGCGTTTTTCATCAGGGGTTAGCTGCGACCATTCTTTTTTCATGAAAATTCCGCTCCTGAATTCATTGTATTTCTGCGCACACTAAAGCGCATTATAGGGGGCTTTTTAAAGCCGTGTCAAACGGTATAACTACCTCTCCTCCTAACCCCCTCTCCTATTGTAACATCGTCCCTTCCACTTCACCTCTCCCTCGATGGGAGAGGAAGGCAAGGTGAGGGTGAGACCACGGAGAGGCTTGTCCTTCATAGCTTCAGCGTAGTAGGAGGGAACTAAAGGGGGTGAGATGTATTTGACAAAGCGCCCGCAGAAATATAACATTCAGTGCAAGCGGGCAAAATTCTCCCGCCCTTTCACAGCCATAAACAAAGGAGGGAATATACCTATGAGCACCTGGCATGAGTACGTGCAAAAAACCGGCAAGGTGCCGGAATGGCCTTACCCGGTTAACTACGGCAAGATGAATGAAGTGGTTTCCGATGTGCTGGTCATCGGGGGAGGGGTGGCGGGGCTGCAGGCGGCTATCAACGCTGCGAGGCTGGGCGCGAAAGTAGCCGTCCTCGAAAGAGGGCACGCTAAAAGAAGCGGCTCCGGCGGCGCAGGCGTCGACCACTGGCACGGGGCGGTCACCAATCCCTGCTCCAAAGTCACGCCGGAGATGTACACCAATGCCTGCTACGACAGCATGCAGGGATGGACGGGGGGACATGTACGCTACATCATCACCACAGAGGGCTGGGACACCCTGCTTGATTGCGAGAGAATGGGCATCCAGATACGGGACGTTAAAGACGAGTTCAAGGGCGCTATTTTTAGAGATGAGCAAACCAAGCTGATGTTTGCCTATGACTATGCCAACAAGCATATCCTCCGCGTCTGGGGTTACAACATCAAGCCTAAACTCTATGAAGAGGCAAAGCGGCTGGGCGTGAATATCCAGAACAGGATGATGCCTACCTCCCTGCTTACCGCGGGGGGGAAACAGGGAGAAAGAGTCGTTGGGGCGACTGCCGTTAATACCCATACCGGCGAGTTCTATGTATTCAAATCCAAGGCTACCGTTATTTCCACGGGCGGGGCGGGACGCTTATTTGTTTTCGCACCGGAAATAACGGCATCGGGCACGATGGCAGACATAAACAGCGCCGGGGTGGGGCAGGCATTAGGCTGGAATGCCGGGGCAGAATTTGTCTGCATGGAAGGCTCCGGGCCGGGCGGTCTTATCGGCTTCGGCTACGCGCCGTACAGCATGGGTAATGCCAGCAATACGTATCACGGCGCCCCGATTGTCGATGCCGACGGCAAAGAATTGCCCTGGGTAGACGTTTTCGGCAGGGAGCTAAAAACCGCCGAAGACCGCTTCTTCCCTCACGAGGGGCAGCAATTCCAGCTGGGCATCGGCATCGGAATTTCCCGCACCAACCAGGAATTTCGCTTGAACGATATACCCCCGAACATCGTCGATAGAATCCGCAGCGGCGAGTTTAAGCTCCCGCTTTATGCCGATTTAACCCGTTTATCAGAAGCGGAAAGAAGATGTCTCTTCGGGATGATGGTCGGCAACGAAGGCAAGACCCGCATCCCTATTTACGATACGATGACCAGAGCCGGCTTCGATCCGGATAAAGACCTCTTCCAGACACCGGTGATGCCTATCGAGGGATATTTTAACGCCTGTTACTGGGCGGGCGGGCCTAACACTCCGCCAACCATCCGCAGCTTGAGCGGCGGCGGCTTTTTGACGGACTGGAATTTAAGAACGAACCTCGAAGGACTGTACATCGGGGCGGGCAGCACTATTTTCGGCGGCGGCTGCCACGGTGAGTCACATACCACCGGCAGATATGCCGGCCGGCACGCCGCGATGTATGCGAAAACTGCCCCAGAACCAGCTATCGACCAAAAGCAGGTGGATGCCGAAAGGGAATCCGCTTATAACGCTACCCGCCAGAGCAAGGAAGGCAACGGCTGGAAAGAGATTAATGCCGCCATCGCCCGCATTATGCGTGACTACTGCGGCAGACATAAGAACGAAACGACGCTGAATCTCGGCTTGAGACTGCTGAACGAACTGAAGACTACCGAGCTTGCCTCGGCTTACGCCTCCAACCCGCATGAGTTGGGGCGTTTGCTGGAATGCCATGCCTTAATCTCCGTGGGAGAACTGGTTATGAAAGCCTCACTGGAACGTAAAGCCTCAAACTCCATCTTAGATTTTCACCGACTTGACTATCCGCAGATGGACCCGCCGGCGTGGAATAAACTCTTGCCCATCCGCCAGGAAAACAACAAGACCAAGGTTAGAGACCTGCCGCTGGACTTCCACCTTAAAGCACCTTATGCCTCTACCTACGATGAGAACTACAAGAAACATAGCGGCATTTAAGAGAAATATACATTCAGGAGAGATACTGAAATGAGTAATAAAGCATATATGGTACCCAACCCCCCTACCCCGAATAAAGCCGTGGCGTTTAACCCGGATATCTGCATCGGCTGCAACAAGTGCGTCGATATCTGCCCGGGCGATGTGATGATGCCCAACCCGGAAAAAAAGAAACAGCCTATCGTCGTCTACCCGGAGGAGTGCTGGTACTGCGGGGGCTGCGTGGAGGAATGCCCGCGTCCGGGGGCTATCACCATGCTCCACCCCACCCAGCAGAGGATATCCGTCAACTGGAAGCGCAAGGATACCGGTGAGCTTTTCCGCCTGGGCATGAAAAACCCGCCGCCACCCAACACGAGACCACCATCAGGGGAATAGACTGTAACGGATAGGGGGCAATAAGAAATCCGACTGTCTTTTTGCCCCCTGAATCTCCCCGTTTTCAGCTTTACTTTGTATCTGAAAAATGCTATAATACAAAGTAGTCTAAAACTTTACCTCACAAGAACAAAGGTTCTAATATTTTTAGACATCTTACCAGGGTGAAAGAGGATTTTAATGCCGGACGCAACTGAACCGAAAAAAGTGAAAAAATCTAAAGTTGCCGAATATACTGCTGAAGATATCCAGGTACTCGGCGGGCGGGAAGCCGTACGGCGGCGCCCCGGCATGTACATCGGCAGTACGGACCAGCGCGGCTTACATCACCTGCTTTATGAAATAGCCTACAACAGCGTCGATGAAGCCATGGCCGGCAGCTGCGACCATATCGTGGTTATCCTGAAAAAAGACCATTCTGTCAGCGTGATAGATAACGGACGCGGCATCCCGGTGGATATTCACTCCACCACTAAAGTATCGGCGCTGGAAACGGTGATGACGGTATTGCACGCGGGGGCTAAATTCGGCGGCAAATCCTATACAGTGTCCGGCGGTCTGCACGGCGTGGGTGCTTCAGTAGTCAACGCGCTCTCCGAGTGGGTTAAGGTCGAGGTTAAGCGCAACGGCAAAGTGCACTTCCAGGAATATAAGCGCGGCGTGCCTACTGCCCCGGTTAAGGTAATCGGCAAGGCGGAAGGCACCGGCACCACCACGAGCTTCCTGGCCGATAAAGAAATTTTCACCGAACTTAGCTACGATTTCAATACCATCTGCGAACGCTTACGGGAAATGGCTTATCTTAATAAAGGCGTGGAGATAGCCATTATCGACGAGATTAACGATAAAGAGAAGACTTTCTATTTTGAAGGCGGCATTACCAGTTTTGTGCGCCATCTGAACCGCAACCGTGCCGTCCGCCATCAGCTGCCGATATACGTTACCAAGTCGATTAACAGCACGACCATCGAAGTAGCTTTGCAGTATAACGACGGCTTCAGCGAGTCCGCTTTCAGCTTCGCTAACTGTGTTAATACCATCGACGGCGGCACCCACCTGACCGGCTTCCGCTCCGCGCTTACCCGCGTCCTCAACGATTATGCCAAGAAAGCCAAGATACTCAAGGAAGACGACCCCAACCTGACCGGCGAGGATGTGCGCGAAGGTTTGACGGCTATCATCAGCGTGAAGCTTGCCGAGCCGCAGTTCGAGGGACAGACCAAGGGCAAGCTGGGCAACATCGAAATTAAAAGCCAGGTGGAAAGCGCCGTCAATGAAGGACTGGCACTCTATCTTGAGGAACACCCCGACGATGCCAAGAAAATCATTGAAAAATGCGTTACCTCCGCCAGAGCCAGAGAAGCCGCCCGCAAAGCGCGCGACCTTATCATCAGGAAAAGCGGACTGGATTCCGGCACGCTGCCCGGCAAACTGGCGGACTGCTCGGAAAGAGACCCCAAGCAATGCGAACTATACCTCGTAGAGGGCGACTCCGCCGGCGGTTCGGCAAAGCAGGGCAGGAACCGCCGTTTCCAAGCGATATTGCCTTTACGCGGCAAGATTCTTAACGTGGAAAAAGCCCCGCCGGATAAAATGCTCGCCAATGAAGAAATCCGCACCATTATCACCGCCATCGGTGCTGGTTTAGATGAAGAGTTCGACACGGAAAGAATCCGCTATCACCAGGTCATCCTCATGTCCGATGCCGATGTCGACGGCTCGCACATACGCACCCTGTTGCTCACTTTCTTCTTCCGCCACATGACCAAGCTCATCAACGCCGGCCACTTGTACATCGCCCAGCCGCCTTTATACCGCATCAAGACCAGCGAAGGCGTTAAGTGGGTATATACCGAGCAGGAAAAAGACGAGACGCTCAAGAAAAGCACCTCGAAAAAGAATGAGCTTCAGCGCTACAAGGGTCTCGGGGAGATGACGGCGGAGCAGCTCTGGGAGACTACCATGGACCCGGCGAATCGTACTCTGCTGAAAGTCAGTATCGATGATGCCGCTAAAGCCGATGAGACTTTCCAGATGCTGATGGGCGGCGATGTCCCGCCGCGCAAAGCCTTTATCCAGGCGCACGCCAAATACGCCAAACTGGATGTTTAAAACCGTTTATCAGGCGCTTATTCTGGCTGGAGCAGGCTTTCAACTATCTTCACGGCGTCCCGGACAAATTCAGGGCACTTGGTGACGAATAATCCCTTTTCCCGGGCTTTCGCCGCTTCTTCCGGCTTCGTTAAATCGTAGCCGAGCAGTTCCGTGCAGTTCAGCGTTCCGTAAAGCTCCTTAAACCTGCGGTTGAATTCAGCTATCAAAGCGCTGGTTTTATCCATGCTCTGTCGTGGGTTTCCCTTAGACACCGGGTTCGCCAGCCCCAGCGCCATATAAGCGCCGGTAACCGCCCCGCAGACGCTGTTGATATGCATCCCGCCGCCAAAGGCCTGCGCAATGTTAAAGGCAGCTTTTTCATCCAAACCCAGCCCGTCGCTGAAAGAAGTGAAAACGGACTGCGCGCAGTTCCCTTTTCTTTCCGCAATCATTCCGGAGGCTTTTTTAGCTCTATCCATCTTTATTTCCCCTGTATCAATGAGAAAAATTCCGCGCGGCTGGCTGCCTTGGAGCGGAAAGCCCCCCGCAGCGCCGATGTAATAACGTTGCTGCCCGGCTTCTTGATGCCCCGCATAATCATGCACATGTGCTCCGCCTGTATCACCACACCCACGCCGCTGGCTTTGAGTCCGTAATAGATGGTATCCGCAATGTCCGTGGTCATCCGCTCCTGCACCTGCGGTCGGCGGGCGATGGTCTCCACCACCCTCGCCAGCTTGCTGATACCCACGATACGCCCCTCATCGTTAGGAATATACCCCACGTGGGCTACGCCGAAGAAAGGCAGCAGGTGGTGCTCGCACATGGAATAAAACGGAATGTCCTTGATGACCACCATTTCCCGATGCCCCAGCTCAAAGCCCACCTCCAGGTCTTCTTTAGGGTCTTTATGCAGACCCTGGAAAAGTTCGGCGTACATTTCCGCTACGCGCTGTGGCGTATCCTTCATACCCTCGCGGGAGGGGTCTTCTCCGATAGCTTCAATAATATCCTGCACCGCTTGTTTTATTTTAGCCTCATCCATGCTGCCCGCCTCCTTTTATATCCCCCCAAATAGTCTCCTCTCCCCTGCGTGGGAGAGGATTAAGGTAAGGGGGAATTTTAAAAAGGTGAGGTATCACCCTCACCTAGCCTCTCCCGTCGAGGGAGAGGAAAAACCAGCTATCCCCACCCCAGAGCCTTCTCTACCGCTTTAATATCCGCGGGGAACTCAAGAATTTTGGGGGCTTTCTTCAAGGCTGTCTCGGTATCTTTAAGTCCGTTGCCGGTGACCACGCAGACGATAACTTGCCTAGAGAATTTTTTACCCTGTTGCGTCAGTTTGATTAAGCCTGCCAGCGGTGCCGCCGAAGCTGGCTCCCCGAAAACTCCAGCCTCGGAAGCCATGATTCTCTGGGCGGTTAATATCTCTTCGTCGCTGACCATATCGATAATGCCGCCGGACTCATCACGGGCGGCAACGGCTTTTTCCCAGTTGGCTGGATTGCCGATACGTATGGCGGTAGCCACTGTCTCCGGCTTCTCTATGGCATGACCGCGGACAATCGGCGCTGCGCCCTCTGCCTGGAAACCATACATCTTCGGCTTTTTGGTTGATTTGCCGGCTTTATAATATTCTTTAAAGCCCTTCCAGTAGGCAGTAATGTTGCCGGCGTTGCCCACCGGCAAAAATAGATAGTCCGGCGCATCGCCGAGGACATCGATAATCTCAAAGGCGGCGGTCTTTTGCCCCTCGATACGGTAGGGATTAAGAGAGTTGACCAGCGTTACCGGGTTTCTCTCACTTAGTTTGCGTACGATTCCGAGCGCTTTATCAAAATTACCGTCGATGGCGATGATTTTAGCTCCATAAACGATTGCCTGCGCGAGTTTGCCCATGGTGATTTTCCCGCCGGGGATAACGATAATGCACTCCAGCCCGCAGTAAGCCGCAAAAGCCGCCGCCGAGGCGCTGGTGTTGCCCGTCGAGGCGCAAATAACCGCCTGGCTGCCTGCTTCTACCGCCTTGGCGATAGCTATCACCATGCCCCGGTCTTTGAACGAGCCGGTGGGGTGGCAGCCTTCCAGTTTAAAGTAAAGCTCGGCGCAGCCGTATTTCTTGGCCAGCCTTTCGCACTTGACCAGCGGTGTATCCCCCTCACCGATGGTGAACACGGGGGTTTTTTTGGTGATGGGGAGGTATTTTTTATATTGGAACAGGACTCCCTTTTTCATCGTTATCTACCCTCTATATCCTCAACACGGATAAAGTTGCTGACTTCTTTCACCACTTCAAGCTTTCCCAACTCGCGGAGGGCTTTCTGCATGGCTTTTTCCAGCGCCGGGTGCGTCATAATCACTATTTCCGCCGTCTTGGTTCTCTCGTCGGACTCCGGCTGGATAGCCGAGGATATGCTTATTTTATTCTTGCCGAACACGGTGGCAATCTGCGCCAGCACGCCGGGACGGTCTTTTGCCGCCAGGCGGATATAATACTGCGTTTCTATATCATCCATGGGTTTGATAATCTTACCGGATGCCGCTTCCCAGGTGGACAGGCTACCGATACCCAGTACGATTTTGCGCGCCGAAGAAACTATATCCGCAATAACGGCGCTGGAAGTGGGTTTGGCGCCGGCGCCCTCGCCGACAAAAAGCACCTTGCCGACAAGGTCGCCCTCGACATGGACGGCATTATAGACGCCGTCAACCTTAGCCAGAAAGGAGTCCTGCGGTATAAAGACCGGATGGACTCTGGCTTCGATGGAATCTTCATGCTGCTTAGCGATTGCCAGTAGCTTGATGGCAAAACCGAGTTCCCGCGCGTAACGGAAGTCGCGGCCTGTCAGGCGGGAAATACCCTCACGGTAAATATCCTGCGGCCGCACCTGCATATGAAACGCCAGCGATGCCAGGATAGCCAATTTATAATTGGCGTCAATTCCCTCAATATCGTTTTTCGGATTAGCCTCCGCATAACCCAGTTTCTGGGCCTTCTTTAATGCCGAAGCGAAATCCATGCCCTCCTTAGCCATCATGGTCAGTATATAATTAGTAGTCCCGTTAATGATGGCAAAGATGGCATTTATCTTATTGGCGATTAAATCGTGCTTGAAGGGGGCAATTAAAGGTATACCGCCGCCGACGCTGGCTTCATACTGAAGTCCTACGCCTTTTTTATATGCTAAAGCCAGCAGTTCCATGCCGTGCTTGGCGATGACCTCTTTATTGGAGGTGACGACATGCTTGCCGCCGTTAATGGCTCTTTTCAGGTAATCAAACGCCGGTTTCTCGCCGCCGATAGCTTCAACGACGATATCAACGCCGGGTTCCCTAAAAAATTCGTCATCATCGGTAGTAAAAAGCTGTGCCGGCATCTTTTTTGCCTGCGGGCGCGCTAAGTCCTGCGGCAGGACTTTAACTTTCTTCAGGACAAGCGGGCAGCCGACTTTTTCTGCCAGTTCATCAGCCTTTCCCGCGAGCACCCTGACAACCTGTCCGGCAACTACTCCAAGACCCAATAACCCGATACCAATGCTCTTTTTTTTCATATTACTACCCTTTGATACGCTATAACTTCCTGCTCGCCCTCTCGATAGCAAACTGCTGCAGGTCATCAGTCAGATTATTAACCATAAAAGGTGAAGCCGAACTTGATATATCGGAGGTCCATTGGGAATAAAGGTTTTCAATAAGTGTAGTCCGGTCCTCGGTGGTCAGCTTCCTATTTTCCTCTTTATCAACTACCTGCACCACCCAGACACCACCCCTTGTCCACAGGACATCCTCACGTACAGGCTGACTCCATTTCCCTACTTCTGCAGCTGGACTAAAAACATATCCGTTATAGGCATCAGTGATATTGTCCGAGGTAGTTATCAAGCCGAGTTCTCCATGTTTTTCTTTAGAAGTGCTGTACTGCGATAACTCGTCGGCAATGGGGCCAAGCTCTGCTCCCGCTTCCAGCCTTGCCCTGACAGCCAATACCTCTTCCTCACTGCCTAGATAAATAGCCGATACATTGGCGGAATCTTCAGTCGGTCTTTCATTAACTCTTATCAGCCAGTACCCCATCTGCTTATATGATTCATTATCACTCAAAGGAGCACTCACATCTCCGGCTATTCTGTCCGCGTTAAAAGCGTAATCCAGCGGTATATTAGAGCCCACCTGGTCTATCAATATGCTGGCGGGATGCCAGCCGTAATCGCCTTTATTTATCTTAGAATAAGTGTTAGTTGCGTATTCTTCGGCAAGCTGGGTAAAGTTTTCACCGTTCAGAATTTTTTCTCTAACCAATTGCGCTACAGTTTCGCTTTCTACCATCATTGCCTTCATGTACACCTGGTTATCAGACTCCGGCACCAAAGTGGTAAAATACCCGCTCTTTAATTTGTCCGGCAATAACTGTCCTATGGCAGCATTCATTGCGGCATCATTAATAGGAATACCTACACTCTCCAGAAATTGTTTAGCCTCTTCTTCACTAACGCTGATACCGAGTTTTTTAGCTTCTTGTTTGAGCAACTCATCCGACATAATTCGATTTACGGCCGAGTCCCCTATACCCGCCAGGCCGCCGGAGCCCTGGCTTTTACCTAAAAGAACCAGAGTATCAATATAATAGGCGGTATCAAATTCCGCATCATATACCTGAATAACTATCTTATGCAGCGGCAGATATTCTCCGGCAAACCAGCCTCCGATAATAATTAAAACAACAACAACTATAATGGATATGCCGCTGAAAAAAATAATCCGCTGCCGCCGCTGCTGCCTCTTATGATGCGATAACTGACGGTGCGTCATCTCGCGCGGTGCTTTTGCTGCATTTTTTTTCTTAGCCAAGACAGTATCCCTTCATAATATTTTTTTATTGCCTCAACACTGTATATTTATAATGCATTAGTCGTTTCTTTTCAAATATTCCGAGGAAAGCTGGGAATTATGTAAACAATTATTTAACAGTTTACTTACTTCTTCCACACAATATGGCACTGCCATTTCTGCAAGCCCTGGGGAAAATCCGACCGGAAATGGGCGCCCCGGCTTTCTTCTCTGATATATGCCGCTTCCGTTAACAGGCGCCCGGTTAATATTAAATTGCTTAGCTCGTAGGAAGGCTGGTCCGTAGGGCGGGGTAAGGAGTTTTGCCAGCCCGCTAGTACACCGGCGGCATGATTCAATCCTTCCTTATCCCGTATAATACCGACTTTATCCCAGTGCAGCTGCTGCAATACCGTTATACTTAAGGCAGGCAATATCCGGGGAGTGGGCCGCTGGCTAAGCGATAATTGCATATCTTTTACTTGCTTATCGTTAGAAGCCTTGTCTTTGACTTTATTTTTTGTTCTCTCTACAATTCTTTTACTGAAAACAATCGCTTCCAGCAGGGAGTTGGAGGCTAAGCGGTTGGCTCCGTGAACGCCGGTGCAAGCCACCTCTCCCGTGGCGAACAATCCCATAATATTCGTCTCTCCCCAACTATTCGTCCTGACACCGCCTATCATATAGTGGGCGGCCGGCGCCACGGGTATCTGGACTTTGGTGATATCCAGTCCGCGGTCGAGACAAAAGCGGTAAATATGGGGAAAACGCGTAGTAATGATATGGGGCGGCAATCCCGTAACGTCAAGATACACCCTGTCCGAACCGATTTTTTTCATTTCGTTAAGTATGCTGCGGGCAACTACATCCCTGGGCGCAAGGTCAGCCTTTTCATGATAGTCAGACATAAAGCGGTAGCCTTCAGCATTGCGCAGCACACCTCCCTCACCCCTTACAGCCTCCGAAATAAGAAACGGCGGCACGCCGGGCATACGGAGGGCAGTGGGATGGAACTGGAAGAATTCCATATCTGCAATCTCCGCGCCGGCATTAAAGGCGAGAGCGATACCGTCACCCGTGGCAATGTCAGAATTAGTATTGTACCTGAACAGCTGGCCGGCGCCGCCGGTTGCCAGAATCAGAAATCGGCATTGGAACTCCTCGTGAGTGCCGGTGCGGCAATCGATAGCCTTGATGCCAGCGACCTTTCCTTTTTCCACCAGGATTTCCGTAGCCAGGAAATTTTCCAATACCTGAATCCTGGAATCCCGTATCCTCTTGCTTAAAGCTAATTCAATTTGTTCACCGGTGGCATCGCCGCCGGCATGAAGGATACGGGGCACACTGTGGGCTGCCTCCATGGTTAAGGCTATCTCACCGTCAATGGTGTCAAAAGGCACACGATAGTAAACAAGGTCGGCTATACGGGCGGGCGCTTCTCTCACCAGGATATTGACAGCTTCTTCATCAGAAAGACCGCAGCCGGCATTGAGCGTATCCTGCACGTGAAGCTCGGCAGAATCATTTTTACCGATAGCGGCGGCAATACCGCCCTGGGCGTATTTGGTATTACAATCGTCAATACTGCCCTTGGTGACGACGAGGACACTGCCCTGCTCCCTGGCTAACAGGGCCGAATAAAGTCCGCCGATGCCACTACCAACTACGATATAGTCAAACTCATTCATTTGCGTCTATCCTATCTCCGTTTATGCCGGTCAAACCTTAAGACCTTTTAAGATATCCCGGGCAATGATACTCCTCTGCCGCTCGATTGCCATATCAGCCAGGCTAGACTGTATAGCGTGCCGACATAATGATTCCATCGGCAAGCCATCGATACAGGGAGGCCCATTAAAAACATGCGCCACGCGGTCAGCAACGGTACGTATCATCCGGGTAGTATAGAGTTTCACCATAGCTGCTGCCTGTAATACAGGTTTGCCGAAGTCAGCCTTGCAGGCAGCCTCATAGACCATGAGACGCGCCGCCTGAATATTCATTGCTATATCAGCTAAAGCAGCCTGGATACTGCTCCGGCGGTGGATTGGCTGCCCGAACGACTCTGCGGACTGCGCTCTGACGGCAGCTTCTTCAAGCAGCCTGCGGGCAATACCCACGCAACGGGCTCCCCTGACCATTCTCCTCTGCGGCAGCCATTTTCTGCCCAGATAAAAGGCTTTACCTTCTTCTCCGAGCATGTTTTCTTTTGATATAGAGCATTTTTTAAATACCAGAGTTAAGGGCTCCCTTATTTGAGATAACCAGCCAGTCCTTTCTTTTTCACTGCCGCTAACGCTGAAGCCGGGAGTATCTTTATCGACGAGGAAACAGGACATGCCTTTTTTCATCATCGCGAAGACAATGGCAAAATAGTCACCACCTTTACGGGAGAGCGATAGTTTCTTGCCGTTAAGCAAGTAATGTCCATTGACTTTTTCTGCTGTTGTTTTAATGTCGGAGAGGTCGGTTTTTGCTTCATTTTCCATCAATGCCAGGTAGGGCCTTTTTTCATTATTTATAGCTGGCAACAAGAATTTTTTACGCTGTCCCGCATCACAGTCG
>Ga0154794_1093_pt2 | contig 12346 bp, 13 predicted proteins | sample Rifle2008BG16ft_FD_105802 | JGI IMG/M metagenome (GOLD analysis project Ga0154794, IMG submission 105802) | Chloroflexi bacterium RBG_16_50_11
TTTTCATCAGCATTAGCGCTGGGAGCATTTTGACCATCTTGAATTTGTCAAAAATACTATATAACTCGGCGGGTTTTTCTACAGGCGTATCCATGCGCGAAAAATTACGTATCCCTTGAGTAAATTCTTTAATTACATCTTTATCCTCGGGGGCCAACTCCAGCAGGTATTGCTCAAAGCGGTCGGCGTCACAATAAATGGTGAAAGCTTTACCGTCTTTGTCTTCGTTGATTGAATACCTTTCGTGGTTAAAAATTTTCCAGTGCTGCGCCGCCCCCAGGTCTTCCCAGAATTTGTAGAAGTCTGACCCCGGCCCGGTGCCTACCAGCCAGTTCATCGCGCCATCTATGGTGTAGCCCTTGCGCTTCCAGGCGGTGCAGACGCCGCCGGCTTTATCATGCATTTCAAAGATAGACGTTTTATAGCCGTTCATCCGTCCGTAGCAGCCGGCCGCCAGTCCGGTAAGACCGCCTCCGATGATAATGATTGATTTTTCCATAGCCGCCTCCTTGGATATAGAATAATGTGTCAAGTTAAGTATAATACCATATCAGGTCAACTAATGAGAGTTTAGCAAATACAATATGTGCGGGTTAATCCAGCAGGATGAAGATGGGGCTGTCAGTCAGGTGCACCGAGGCGGCGTCGGTAACGCTTTCAGCGCCGGTGATATCGATGACGCGGACTTGCCCGGCTATTTCAGCGGGCAGAGAGTCGCTGCCCCAGAGAGCATAAATTACTTTGCCCTGAATAGTAAATTTATATTGTCCCACCTCCACGAACCAGCCAGCCACTCTTTCACTAATTTTTACCACGGTATCGCTTTCACGCAGCTCTCCCAGCATGTTAGCGACGGTCAGGTGGGCGTAAAATAGGGCTGATTTTTCACCGTCGTCGGTAATCAGTGCCGACCTTTCATCGAAGGGGATGCCGGAATCATAGAACGGGGGCATTCTTAAATTAACGTAGAAAAGCTTATCCACGCCGTTGGCCAACGCAAAAATATAGCTGCGGGCGAGAATTTTAGCAAAGTCCGCATTGGTATAGCTTTGAGTCTGGTACGCCTGCTGGAACTGTACCTCGGTTACCCAGAAAGGTTTATCCTGAAGCCCGTTCTCCGCCAGTAACTCCTTGAACGCCGGAATATTAAGATGCTCGCCGTGGCCGATGGAGTGCATATTCATGATGTCAAAGTATTGCCCGCCTCCTGCATCGAAGACGCCCTGCCACCAGGCGGCGGACTCGGTCATCATCCCCGCCATGCCGCCCTGCACGATGTAAGCTTGAGGGTCGGCCTGCTTGACCGCTTCATAAGTGACCTTTAGGGTATCGACGTAGTCGGCCGGGGTGCCCTGGAAATAGATAGGCGCTGTCTGGAACTCCGGCTCGTTCATCAGTTCCCAGTGCTTGATGGGGACGGTCAGGCCCGTCATATCGTTAACGCTATCGCCGTCATACCTCTCTACGAGCTTAGTAAGAAAGTTGGCGTACGCCGCCATATCGTGGGGCTTACCCTTATGATTGGGGTCGCCATAGCCTTCCATCTGGTCCCAGCCGGCGAAGGGCTGGATATTCGCCAGGATGTGCAGACCGGAGGACTGCGCCTGTTTCACGGTTTTATCCGTTTCGTAAAAGTCAAAAAGTCCCGGCTCTTTTTCAATCATGCCCCACATGAATAGTTCAAAGAAGGGACGGTCATAGGCGCCGCCCGCCGCGCGGGCGTTTTCATAGTCCCAGAGTGCCGGCATAAAGCCGAAGTGGCTCTGGAAAGTCTGCCAGAACTCTTCCAGGATGACGGTTTGAGTCGCCGGTGGGGTAGTTTGAGCAGGCGGCGTAGTAGTTTGGACAGTCGGTTCAGGAGGAGGAGTTTTTGGAGGAGGTGTAGTGGTGGGCGGGGGATTGGTGGTGGTTGCTGGCGGTGTTTTAACAGATGATGGAGAAGACGAAGATGCTATGTCAGAAGTCGGTGCTGTACTACAAGCTACTAGTGTTAGGCATAAGACTAAGATGGAAAATGCTAAAATCCAATTACGATAAGTTTTCATCAGCGTACCGCCTGTCCGAGACATTACAGCAGACATTACTTTAAATCTTTAATATGGGTATGTCAACTATGTTATTTATGCTATCATGTGACGTATGCCGTTCAAAATGATTGATACCCATGCACATCTGGATGAGATAGAGAATCTCGAGCAGGCTCTTAACCAGGCAAAAAAGGCGGGACTGGCGGGGATTATAGCCGTCGGGTCCGATATTGCGTCGAATGCCAAGGTGCTGGAGTTAGCAGAGAAATATCCGGGTTTTGTATATCCAGCGCTGGGCTGGCACCCCTGGTACATTAAAGAATCGGACATAGTGGCCAGTCTGGAATTTATTAAAGCAAATATAGATAAAGCGGTAGCAATAGGGGAGGTGGGGCTGGACTACCATAAGCGGGTAAGAGCCATCGCCGATAAAGAGCTGCAAAAGAAGGTGCTGCGGGAGTTGCTGAAAATCGCTAAAGATAATGATAAACCGGCGCTGATACATTCCCGTTACGCCTGGCGGGACGCTTACGACATGGTGAAAGAGGCGGGAGTGGCAAAAGCGGTATTCCACTGGTACACGGGGACATCCAGCGTGCTGCGGGACATTATAGATAGCGGCTACTATATTTCCGTAACGCCAGCCGTGGAGTACCACGAGGAACACAGACGGGCGGTTAAAGAAACGCCGCTGGGACAACTGCTTTTGGAGACAGACTGCCCGGTGGTCTATGCGCGGGGCAGAGAAGGCGAGTTTAAGGCAAGTCCGACAGACGCGGTGAGGTCTTTAAAAGGGGCGGCGGTTTTAAAGGGCTTGAGTGAAGAGGAGATAGCGGAAGCGACGACGGAGAATGCCAGAAGGCTGTTTGAACTTGAGAAGTGAGACAAGTTGACATTTGAAAAAAGTAATGGTAGGATAGTAAGAAAGTAGGAAAGCCGGAATAATTATGTCGGAGTTGATACAGATACGTAAAAAAGCGCAGCTAACTCTCCCGCTCTCGGTAAGGCGGAAGCTGGGTATCGAAGAGGGAGATTTTATTGACGTGCAGGTTAGAGATAAAGAAATTGTATTGAAAGTGAAGAAACTGGTGGATAAAGAGCAGGCATGGTTCTGGACAAAGCGCTGGCAGGAGGGAGAGAAGGAGGCGGAAGAAGATATCAAAGCCGGGCGTGTCCATGAGTTTCCCGATGCCGAGTCTGCGATCGACTCGCTGCACAAGGCGGCTAAAGAGAGCCGGGGTAGCCAGCGGGGAAACCGGTAAATGCCTCTTTATTATACCGAGCGTTTCAAGCTGCAATACGTACGATTACCTGCTAATATTCGCCTTAAGGTAGATAAATCTTTGAAACTGCTGGACGCTAACTTCCGGCATCCGGGGCTACGGAGTCATCCTGTGGAGGGAGCGCCGGCGATTTATGAAGCCTACGTAGACCGGCGATATCGCATGACTTTCGAACGCCGTGGCGATATTCTTATGATGCGCAATGTTGATAATCACGACGAGTGTTTGAGGAATCCGTAAAGGCAGGATTCGGGTTAAAAAGAGACGCATATTTATGCCTGTTTCATTAGGGGAAAACCGGCAGAGATAGCGGTAAAAACAACGGAGAATGCAAGAGAGCTATTGAGTATACAAAGTCGATGAATTCTGGGATTGGTAGAAAAAAGGGCGGGGGAAATAACGTCACTTTTCTTTCAACGGTAAAAAGCCTTTCCGCTGGTGAATCCGATATTCCCGGTAAATAAAAGCAAAAGACACCGCCGTGCTAAGGGTGTCCGCAATCGGCCAGGAAATCCATACCCCGTTGAGGTCCCAGAGATACCGGCATAAATAAAGCAGCGGGACAAACACGATAAACTGCTTTGTAAGCGATAAGACCAGCGCCGTGATACCGCGGGACAACCCCTGGAACGTGGTGGTAACCAGGATATTCAGGCCGATGAAAGGCATTGAAATCATTGATATCCGCATGGCGGTAATGGCGGTAGAAAGCAGTGAGGGCTCCTGGGTAAAGATACCGATGAGCTGCGGAGCGAATATCTCTATCAGAGCCGTAATCGCCAGCAGCAGCAGCGAAAGGCCCCAGGTTGCTTTCTTGAGCGCCTCCCACAAACGCTTATAGTTTCCCTCACCGAAGCAGTAGCCAATGACGGGCAGCAGCCCGTGAGAGACCCCCATGATGGGCATATAGGCAAAATCGGAAATACGCATCACGATACCCAGGGCGGCCAGCGCCACCGAGCCGAAAACGGAGACGATGGAGTTGAGCAGGAAAAAGACCAGGCTTTCCATGACCTGGAACACGGCCGTCGGCGCGCCGACACGGTAAATATCCTTAATGATTGACCAGGAGGGGCGGAGGTGGGCGGCTTTAATGTGGAAGGTGGTTTTGCGGGCGAAGAAGTAATATAAGCCCAGTAAAGCCGCGCATGCCTGCGCGATCACCGTAGCCCAGGCTGCCCCGCTGACGCCCATTTCCGGAAAAGGTCCGATACCCAGTATCATAAAAGGGTCCAGGATGATGTTAATTACAGTACCGAGCACCATGATAATCATCGGCTTGACGGCATCGCCGGAGCCGCGGATAAGGCTGCTCGTGAGCATGGCCAGAACAATGAGCGGCGCCCCGTAAGAAGTGATGATAAAGTAAGTACGGCTATATTCGAAGATGTCCGGCGTGGCGCCCATCAGAGGCAGCAGGTTATCGGCAAAAAGAACCGCCGCCAGCATAAAGAGCAAACCCCAGAACGCGCTGATAAAGAATATTTGACCGGCAACGTGGTTGGCGGTATCAATATTTCGTTCCCCAAAGCGACGGGAAACCAGCGCGCTGATGCCGATGCCCGTGCCCCCGCCGATAGCGTAAAAGAGAATCTGGTAAGGGAAGGTAATCGTTAACGCGGCAATAGCCTCGTGGCCAATCCTGGCTACCCAGATAGTATCAACGATGTTATAAAGAGTCGTCGTAATAGACGCGGCGATACCGGGCAGGCTTAAAGCAATCAGCAACCTGCCCAGGGGGGCATCACCTAATCTTTTAGTATATTCCTGCACAATAAATCTCCATAATAAGATATACCGGAAAATGAACGACAGAAAGCGTTGCAGCGGCGGGTATATCGCCGGTGCCTACGGCAGGTGGGTGCTAGCCTGACTCCCGGATTAAGGAATGAGCTTTTTGTTCTGTTGTATCGAAGCGTGTCTAAAGTAACGCTTTGTCTATTCTTTTCTATCTTTATCCCGGTCGCCCCACCAGGGCGGACCGCAGAACCACATCCAGCGGCGGTGGAACCGGAATCTACCGAGTATTATAGATAGTCCTATTATCACCAAGGCAACCGGCCAGAAATAGTCCCATATAGAACCGGAAAGCACATCCGTCTTCACCAGTAAGGCGATAACACCTGCTGCTATTATTAAAGCTCCGAAAACCATTGCTTCCTCCTCCCATTACAGCGCGTTAAAGGTTTTAATATATTAGCTCTTTAATTCCGCCGCGTCAACAATGTCAATTTCCAGCATCCTGACATCTGCCAATATGCGGTCGGCGTTTTTTTCCACCGCTGGAATGCCGCCGGATATCTTCTTAAGCTCCTCCGCGTCTTTACGGAGAGATTTGATTTTGCTTACCATGCCTTTGATATCATAATTTTGCGCCATATTTTTACTCCTAATGCGGCCGCTGGTCCAGGAAGCGACGGCTTTTAGCCTGGGAACGCGGCAGGCTTTCATATTCGTGGAACTCTATGTTATAGCCGAGGTTGGTGGTTATCCGCAGCTGGTCGGCAAGCTTAGCTTTAATGGCAGCCTCGTCCTTTTTATATTCGGGGAGGATTTCCACCTTTAAAGTGATATCGTCGATATCGCCTTTCTTGGTAACGATTACCTGGTACTCATTGCCCAGCTGGGGGATGTTTCTAACCACTTCCTCGATAGCCAGAGGGGAGAGCAGCACGCCCTTGACCTTGGTGATATCGTCGGCGCGGCCTAAAACGCCGCCATCGAGGAGGCGGAACGTCCTGCCGCAGTCGCATTGCTGGGTGTTCCACTGGATTATATCCTTGACATCGAAGCGGATGCAGGGCTGCGCCAGGCGGCCGAAGGTGGTGATAACCATTTTTCCCCGCCGCCCCGGCTCGTCGATGGTCTCACCGGTAGCAACGTCCTCTATCTCCACCAGATAAAATGCCTCGTTAACGTGCAGGCCGGCCTGGTGGAGGCATTGCCAGCCCCAGTGGCCAATTTCCGTACTGCCGACTTCGTCGTAGACTTTAGCGCCCCAGGCGTCCTCCATTCTTTGGCGCGTGACCGGGACGCTGCCGCCCGGCTCTCCGGCGACGGTTATCCGGCGGATATAAAGGTCTTTAGGCGGTTCGATGCCCATCTTCCGGGCGGTCTCCGCCATGCCCAGGATATAGGTTGGGGTGGCGCCCATGGCCGTGGCTTTGAGTTCTTTCATCTTTAGTATACGAGCGGAAGTATCCAGGACGCCGCCGGGAATAACCTCGCAGCCGATTTTCTCGCCGGCATAGTGATAAGCCCAGAAAGCGACAAAGATATTATAGCCGAAGGGCACGAAAATCCGTTCTCCGGGGCGGTAGCCTTGCGCCCACAGGGCGTAGCAGTAAGCCTCGGTGCCGAGTTCCCAGTCCTGCCAGGTATCCGCCTGGTAAATCGGCTGGCCGGTAGTGCCGCTGGTCTGGCGGTAGGCGGTTACCTGCTCCAGCGGGACACATAAAACGTCCCCGTAGGGGAAAGGCTCCTTGGTCGGTCCCTGGGCGTTACGCATCATGGACTTTTCCATCTTGGGGACTTTTTTGATATCTTCAAACTTCTTTATGTCCCCGGGCTGGATGCCGGCGTCACTGTAGAGCTTGTGGTAGAACTTGGAATGCTCATAACCCCAGGTAAAGATTTCCTTGAACTTTTTCAGCTGCAACTGCCGGAGTTTTTCCCGGGGCAGGGTTTCCAGGACAGGATTCCAGTATTCAGTATTATTCATTTTAGTTACCTCTTCTAGCTTTTATGCGGGGGTGGGGAAATGCACTGCCTATTAATATACTCAAAATAATATAGAAATGGCAAATTGAATTGCTAAAGGAGCTAATTACCAGTGTGACAAGGGCATTTTATTCTATATGGAACAAAAACATACCGTTATATACGCCCATATATAACGCAATAGAACGTATTTTAGTATGATATGGTATTGACAAAATCAAAAATTTGATTATAATATAGTTCTAGGTGGAACATCTTTGGACTCTCCCAGTCACTTTTTGTACTGGCTTATGACTATAAATGAAATAAATAAGAGAACCGATAAGACCCCGCTGGGCACGCTGTTATCCATCCTTATGTCCTTCGAGGTGCTGGCGAGATACTTGGAAATCGAGCTTAAGCACTCCGAAGCCAGCCTTATCCGCTTCAACATCATGAGCACCCTGTTTAAAAACGGCGGTGAGATGACGCCTTCGGAAATAGCGGAAAGCGTCTTCCGGGAAAAGAATTCGATAACAGCGGTGATAAATACCCTGGAAAGAGAGGGAGTGGTCAGCCGCAAGCCTTCCACTAACGACCGCCGGTCAGTGAAAGTTGTCATTACGGAAAAAGGCTGGAAGGAAGCCAACCGCCTGAACCCAATCGCTCAAGAGTTAAGCCGCGAGGCGTTAATTTGCCTGGATAAAGAAAAAGTTGAAGACCTGGTGGAAATTATGAGGAAAATCAGGGAAAGCCTGCTGCCCAGAATCGCTAAATCATCCGGAAACGGGAAACATAATCATAAAATGTAGAGGTTTCACAGCGGAACCGTGATGCAGCTGCGCTGAATACGAATAAAGAGGGGATTATGTAACTGTGAAAGAGATAAGGATTCACGGAAGGGGCGGTCAAGGAGCCGTGCTGGCGGCCAGGATGCTGGCCAGCGCTTTCGTGGCCGAGGGGAAGTATGTTGCCAGCTTTCCCATGTACGGCTTCGAAAGGCGCGGCGCGCCGGTGGTGGCTTTTACCCGCGTCGATGACAAGCCCATCAGGGAAAAAACACAAATTTATAATCCGGACTGCCTGATAGTAATCGACCCCGGTCTTTTAACTTTACCCACGCTTTTCACGGGGTTACAGCCGGGAGGGGCTTTCATTCTCAATAGTCCCAGGAAGCTGCCCAAAAAGCCTAATGAAAACCTGAAGATAGGCGGCGTGGTCAATGCTACCGGGATTGCCGTCCAGGAAATCGGCCGGGACATTCCCAATACCTGCCTGCTCGGGGCTTTTGCCGCCGCGACCGGCTGGCTGAAACTGGAATCGATACTGGCATGCCTGCCGGACTATTTAAGCGGCGATATGTTGCAGAGAAACCTGAAGAGCGCCGAGAGAGGATACCGTGAAGTGGAGGTAGTCAAATGGTAATCAAGCATAAAATGATTTTTAAAACAGAAAGCCCGTGGTCGGACGCCAATCAGGTGATGCTAAAGCTGGATACCGGCAGCTGGCGCACAGAGAGGCCGGTGCTGGACAAGGAGAAGTGCAATTACTGCGGTCTCTGCGCCCTCTATTGCCCGCCGCAGTGCATGAAGGATATGAGCGACCATTATGAAGTTAATCTGGCTTTCTGCAAAGGCTGCGGCATCTGCGCTAAGGAATGCCCCAAGCAAGCGTATACCATGAAGCCGGAAGGAGAATTTACCCATGAAGGCTAAAAAAGGAAAAGTAAGTGTCATGACGGGCAACGTCGTGGCGGCTAATGCCGCGCGATTATGCCGTCCGGAGGTAGTAGCGTGCTATCCCATTACCCCCCAGAGTGAAGTGGCGGAATCACTTTCAGGATTTGTGGCTGACGGCCAACTGGATGCCGAAATCGTCGAAGTGGAAGGGGAAAATTCCGCGATGAACGTCTGCCGTGCTGCCAGCATGGCTGGGGCGCGGGTTTTCACCGCTACATCCTCTTATGGACTGGTGTACATGTACGATACGGTGCTAGAGACGGCCGGCTTTAGAGCGCCGGTGGTGATGGTTAATGTTAACCGGGAGACTCCGGGCATCCACGCCGTTTCTTCCGGCCAGCAGGATATGATATCAACGCGTGACTCCGGCTGGGTACAGATAATCGTGGAAAATAACCAGGAAATCGTCGACCAGATAATAATGTCATACCGGCTTGCCGAGGACTTCGATATCCAGCTGCCGGTGATGATGAACTACGATGGCTATTATCTTTCATACCTTGCCGAGGCGGTAGAGATGCCGGACCAGGCGGACGTGGACGCGTTCCTCGCTCCGTTGAAAAAACAACCCCAGCGCCCGCGTATCATACCTGGCGCTTCCACCGGCTGCGGTACGCACGGTATGGAGATGGGGTATGTGGAAGCCCGCTATAAGCACTGGGTGGCTTTAGAGAGGGCTAAGAAAAAAGTCGATGATATCGATAAAGAGTTCGGCGAATATTTCGGGCGGAGCTACGGCGGCCAGATAGAAGAATACCGCATGAATGACGCGGATATCGCCATCGTGGCATCCGGCAGCGCCGCCGGCACGGCTAAAACAGTGGTGGATGCCAAGCGCGCCGAAGGGATAAAAGTGGGTCTCGTTAAGATACGATTGTTCCGGCCCTTCCCGGAGGAGCGGCTGATACAGGCTCTCAAGGGTAAAAAGGCCATCGGCGTTATCGACCGCAGCATTTGTTTCGGTTGGAAATACGGGCCTATGTGCGTGGAGCTTAAAGCAATCGCACCGTCAATCGGCTCAGTGCCTATCTTAAGCTATATCGACGGACTTGCCAACCTGGATATAACGATTCCGCATATCGGCAGAGTGGTCGATGAAGTTAACGCTGCCGCTAAAGGCAAGGCTTACCAGGACGTAACCTGGATACCGATGGAGTAATGAGGTAAAAGAAAATGGTAGAAGCAACGAAGAAAAGAAATAAGGTATTTGACTATTACTGCGTGGAAGACCAGTTCTCCGGCGGCGTGGCATGGTGCGCCGGCTGCCCGCTGGAACTAGTCGCTAGGACAGTGCCCAAGGTCATGGGCAAGAACGTGGTATTCGTCGGCACGCCGTCCTGCTCCGCGCCGGTGTTGCACGGGCAGAATATAGGGGCCTGGCATAAACTTTCGTACCTCGCCTGTGTGATGACCGGAGTAGCATCCAGCGCCACCGGGCTTTCCAGGTATTTCCGCCGGACGGGGCAGGATGCTACCGTGGTCTGTTTTACCGGCGACGGCTGCGCTACGGACATCGGCTTTCAAACGCTTAGCGGCGCCGCCGAAAGGAACGAGCACATTATTTACCTGGCTTATGATAACGAGGGCTACATGAACACCGGCAACCAGAGGAGTAGCTCAACACAAAAAGGAGCCGCCACTACCACGACGCCGGTGGGCAAGATAGGAAAAGGGAAACCGACTGCCCAGAAAAACATGACGATGATTATGTTGATGCACAAGCCCAGGTACATGGCAACGGCAACCTTGAGTCACATGGAGGACTTCGTCAAGAAGCTCCAGAAGGCTAAAGAAATGTCGAAAGAAGGATTTGTTTATCTCCACGTATTTTCGCCGTGTCCCGTGGGGTGGCGCATAGACTCCAATCTGGTGATAGAGGTCTGCCGCACCGCGGTAAGGACGAACTACTTCCCACTGTGGGAGGCGGAGAACGGCAAGCCAAAATTGACCGTCGAGGTAGCCAGTCCCAAACCAGTCACGGATTTTACGAAACTAATGAGGAAATTTTCTCATCTTAAAGAAGACGGTCTGGCGGAACTGCAAAAACAGGTCGATGAGCGGTACGCCCTGCTGAAAAAATTGGTTGATGCTGGAACGTAAAATGAATATAAGAAACCGTATAAATATCAATAAGGAGGTGGATTAATGGTTACAAAAGCAAAAGACCAGCCGGTAAAAAACAAACCGGTAAGGGGCATGTCGATAAAGGGTACCCCGGAAATCTGGGATGATACCTGGGTAAAATCAACATGCGGCGGGTGCTACGGCACCTGCACCATCCGGGCGCACCGGGTGAACGGGGTCATCATAAAGATTGAGGGTGAGCCGGATAATGACTTCGGTTCCCGCGGCGGCCTCTGCGCCAAGGGCGAAGCCATGATACAGGCGCTTTACGACCCCAATCGCTTCAACTATCCGATGAGGCGGACCAATCCTAAGAAAGGTCTCTTTGAAGACCCGCAGTGGAAGCGGATTTCCTGGGATGAAGCCCTGGACGAAATTGCCGCGCACCTGAAGAAAATCCGCGCGGAGAATCCCAACAAACTGCTGCACGGCGGCACGCCATCAGCGGGCAGCGGACCTGACCTGCCGCTGGGGTTCGGCGTCTTCGGGGCGGTGTTCGGCACCAAGAACTGGTACGTCGGCGGGGCAGGCCTGCACTGCGGCAGCGGCTCGCACATGGGCGCCGGACTTTACCATGCTTCCTGGTCAATCGTGCCGGACTGGAAATACTGCAATTACGTTATCCAGATGGGCTCCAACAAAGGCACCGGCTCCGGACATTCCATGGGCTTCAATATGAGGCTCTCGGCGGATGCCCGTTCCCGCGGTTTGAAAAACGTCGTCTTCGACCCCATCTGCAACTTCGGCGGCGGCAAAGCGACCGAATGGATACCCATCCTGCCGGGCACCGATGCCATCGTCGCCCTGGCGATGACCAACATTATTCTTAACGAGCTGAATGTTTACGACGCCGAATTTATCAAGAAAAAGACCAACGGACCTTATCTCATCGGCCCGGACATGCGCTATGTGCGCGATAAACAGACCAACAAGCCTTTAATCTGGGACCCGGTGGACAAGAAAGCTAAAACCTTTAACGACCCCACTATCAAGGACTTTGCCATACTGGGCGAATACACCGCGCAAGGCGTAAAGTGTCATCCTTCATTCCAGTTGATTAAAGACCACGTAAAGCAATACACGCCGGAATTTGCCGAGAAGGAAAGCACGGTCCCGGCGGCGACGGTACGCCGTATCGCTAAAGAGTGGGCGGACGCCGCGATGGTCGGCGCTACCATTGAAATCGACGGAGAAAAGCTCCCTCTGCGGCCCGTGGCGGCTATCATGTTCCGCGGCGGGCAGGGGCACACTAACTCCGCCCAGAGCTACTGCGCCATGTGTCTGCTCAATGCTATCGTCGGCGCTATGGACGTGCCCGGCGGCACGCTCGGCTGGCCGGCTTACGTCGGCGGTCACCCGGATACCGGCAGATTTAAAGTTATACCCTATCCCTGCCGCGACGGTATGTTGACGGCGGGGACTTTCATGGAGCATAAGCCCTGGCCGGTAGAAGAATCACGGGTTCCTGACACCT
>Ga0154794_1084_pt3 | contig 11603 bp, 12 predicted proteins | sample Rifle2008BG16ft_FD_105802 | JGI IMG/M metagenome (GOLD analysis project Ga0154794, IMG submission 105802) | Chloroflexi bacterium RBG_16_50_11
CGAGGGAACAAACTCCGGCAGGATGATGCTTAATATCGGGCTGAAAGAATTCGTGGTCGAGCGCATAGCCTCAATCGAGAAACAGCTTACGGGCGCACTTCCCAGCACTAACGACGGCAAAGGCAATGGAGGAACCTTCCTGATCGGCGGCGGCAACAATATCAACCGAATAAATCCGAGGCCGTAAAGCACTGTGTTCAGACTGAAACAAGATAATTATCCTCCATTTGAGATTTCTATTTGCGTTGCAGCGTTATTTTTGGTAATCTTTAAACAACAATTTAACTACATTTGATTTAATTTAGCTTCACAAGCTTAAGTTTTTAATCATAAATCTATGGAATCAGTCACGTATAAAAAGAGTAAAGCCGTCCTAACAGTGCTATTACTGTTAATCGTTGTTGCTCCATATCTGTCAGGCTGCACCGCGAGCGTGAAAGCCTATGACCGCGATGCGCTGCCTTTCGATACCACCCGTGTTGCCACGGTGCGCATCGAGATGCTGGACAAGGACTGGGAGTTCTGCATGACGCACCCTTTCAATGAACAGTACGTGCCGGCGGATTTCTGGTTCGATGACGAACTGGTGCCGGATGTCGCCGTCAGGCCCAAAGGTAACTCCTCGCTGGGGCAAGCCGTCGGCTGGGATAGCCCGCGCATGCCGCTGGCGGTGGATTTCAACCTGCTCAACAGGTCCCGCTCTTTCCACGGGGTAAAGAAAGTCTTTCTCAACAACGGCTGGAGTGACCCTACTCTCATCCGGGAAGTCCTCGCCTATGAAATCTTTGCGAGTATCGGGCTGCCTGCTCCCCGCGCCACGATTATCGACCTGTGGGTAAACGATATTCACCTCGGCGTTTATACGATGGTCGAGGTTATTGATGCGTCATTCCTGCGGGAGCACTTTGCCGATGCCAACGGAAACCTGTATAAGCCGGAGCTAAGTGTAGCGCGTTTGAACTGGACGGAAAAAGACGCTTACAAGAGCTTTACTACAATGATGGGTGCAACTCAAACGCCGCAGCAGGACCCCGCTCTTAACATTAATATCGGCGGGGGGCCGCTACTTGATCTTCTGTTAGCTCTCGGCGAGGAAGAGTCGGTGGCGCTTTACAAAGACATCGAGTTGCCGGAGGGGGACTTTAACCGCGGTCTGCCGCCCATGACCATGCCGCGCAACCGACTAGAGGCAATGATGCTAAAAACCAATGAGAACAACCCGGAATATTCCGCCCTGTTCAAATTCCTCGATGTTCTCAACAATCAGCCAGATGATATTTTTCTGGAGGAAATCGAGGAAGTGCTGGATGTAGACCAGGCTTTGAGATTTATCGCGGCATCCGGGCTTATTCTGCATCTGGATAACTACATCGGCGTGGGGCATAACAATTACATTTATGAGGCGGGCGGTAAATTCACCATCCTGGCCTGGGACACGAACATGGCCTTCGGGACTTTTAACCAGGGCATCAGGAAAGAGGGACTCATCAATTTCTATATCGACCAGCCGACGGCCGGCCCGCTAAACAGGTATCCGATAGTTGACCGCTTATTGAAACATAAACCGTACTTTGATAGATATATCGGCTACGTTAAGGAACTGATGGACGGCGCGTTTTCCCTCGACGTTATTTTGCCGCGCATCGACCAGCTTGTCGAAATGGTGCGGCCTTACGCCAGGGCTGACACGGAGATGTTCTATTCCTACGAAGACTGGGAGCGCTGTATCACCGAGGACTTGAGACCGCCGGATATCTTCGAGGGCTGGATGGCTGGCGGTCCTTCGCCGACATTACCCTGGTCTCTTAGCCCGCAAGAGAGTTCTGCCCTCCGGGCTAAATTCGGTGTCAGCAGCCTGTGGGAATTATTCAGCCGCAACTTTAAAGAAAGCGATGTCCCCGCTTTAAGAGAATGTTTGACAGAAAAAAATGCAGATTTATTTCTGCAAAATTTTTGGGGGCCGCTTATGGCTCCGCAGCCTCCGCGCCAGCCCGGCTTCGGTCCCAACTCTCTAGGTTTAAAGACCTTTATCATTGCCCGGCACGAATCGGTGCGGCAGCAGCTTAACAGGGAACGACCGAGCAACCCTGCCAGAGGCACCGGCAATGGCGGCAGCATGTGGATGTCTGACTGGTTTGGCGGGTAAGAAAAAACTGGAGGAACCTTAAATTAAAGTCGCTAATATATTTAAAAGACTGGGCGGGCCGGCTGCCATAAAACCGACGCAAAGGTTCGAGCGGAAATTCGCCTTGCTGCCCGCGAACATCGGCTTGGCTTACGCCTTTTTACGGCAAATCTGCCGCCCGGATAAGGAATATTCCAAAGACCGCGTCAACAGCCTTTACTTCGATACCGCCGACCTTGACCAGTATCAGAAATCGGAGTCCGGCGAATTGAGAAAAAATAAGGTGCGCATCCGCTGGTACGACTCTGACATCAAAGAGCCGGAAGAGGTGCCGGTGTACCTAGAACTTAAATCAAGAGAGGGCTTTGCCAGCAGCAAGCAGCGCCGGAAATTCATGGTGCCTGCAACATCTTTAGAGCCGGTAAATTTAGGACGCGGCATTTTAGATAAAACGACGATTATGCAAACACTGGCAAGTTTCGGGTATTTTATGGAAAAACCCATCAAGCCTATAATTTTAATATCTTACCAGCGCCACCGGTTCAGCGAAATGCAGACCGGCGTGCGGGTTTCTTTAGACCAGGACATACGCGCCTCCATAGTGGCGCCGGAACTGGGCCGCCAGGGGCTCGAGATACGCCTGTCTAACGGCGTTATCGAGGTCAAAGGTCCTTCTCTGGAGCTGCCCGTAACGCTCCGCCGCATGCGCTTGCTGGACGTTGATTGGAGCCGGTTTTCCAAGTACGGCAATTGCCTGGATGCCTATTTTACACAAACGGGAACCATTTATTAAAGACATTTCGTTAGCTATGTAATCATTTTGCGATAGAAAAAAGGAGGATTTTACATGAGCGAGCTCTGGAATTATATCAAGGCATTGGAATCTCCGCTATCAATGAATCAAATCATCGTCGACCTGGGATTCTCCATTATAGCTTCGATAATCATCTATCTTTTATACCAGATGTTCTACGGGTCGAGGCATATCGGGGCGGGCGTACACCGCACCTTCATTATCGGCGGGCCGGCTATCACCGCTCTTTTCCTGGGCATCCAGGTATCCATACCGCTATCGCTGGGGCTGCTGGGTGCGCTGTCTTTCGTCCGCTTCAGAACTCCGGTAAAAGACCCGGCAGAAATAGGCTTCCTCCTTTTGCTCATCGCGTCATCCATCGGCTCCGCTACCAATAACTTCCTGATAACTTCCCTCCTCATCCTTTTCGTGTTTATCGCCCTGGGCATTCACTGGCTGACCCGCAACCGGATTTCCGTGTTCGGGCGGGGACAACTGATGATTTCTATAGACCAGGCGGCTTATACAGGGCTGGAAGCTAAACTTTCCTCTTTCCTCAAGGAGCGCCTGCAGGGCTTAAGACTGGTGACGATGTCCGTCTTGGAAAACCGTGTCAGCCTCAACTACCAGTACCGGAAGCGTACCAATTTTAACTGGACGGCTTTTACCAGCGAGCTTAACCAGATGGCCGGAGCGGCCAAGGTGGAATTGTTTATAGGGTAAAAGGAGTTTACAGTTAACAGGGACAGTAAACAGTACTCCATCCCTTTTCTCGGAGACTGTAAACTGAAAACTGTATACTATTTACTTTTAACAAGGATGAATACTATTGAGGAAATCCTGAAAAACAGCCGCACCATAGCGATGGTCGGCCTTTCCGCCAATACGGAAAGACCCAGCAATATCGTAGCGACCTATCTTAAGGAAAAAGGCTATAAGGTTATACCCGTCAATCCCGGCGAAAAGACGATACTGGGGGAGACCAGCTATCCCGACCTTACCTCTGTGCCGGATAAAATCGATGTTGTGGATATTTTCCGGCGGCCGGAAGATGTTTTACCTATCGTCCGCGAGGCTATCAAGGTGGGCGCCAAAGCCGTCTGGATGCAGGAAGGCATAAAAAACGAAGCCGCTGCCGCCGAAGCCCAAAAAGCCGGCCTACCGGTAGTCATGGATAAGTGCATGCGCAAAGAGCATATGAAGCTCAAAGCTTAACATTACGGCGCCTTTTCCTTATCGGTTTATCTGCCTCTTTTCAGGTAGTCAATCATCGGCTGGGTAACCAGCGGTACAACATCCCCTATCATGTGGGGCATCAGGTTGTCCATCACTTTAGGCATCAGCTCCGGCATCTGCGCCAGCATATAGTCCGGCATAGGGATAGCATCAGCCACTCTCTTGAGCATCACCGGCAAGACCTTGGGCATCATCATCGGCAGGAGCCTGGGGAAAAGGATAGGGAACATGGGCTTCATTAAATTCAACTATTCAATACCCCGCAACACTGGTATCTAATCCTTACAGGTGTTATCATGAATAAAACAGGAAAGTGTTGCATGGATATCAATCTGACGTTTATGGGCGCCGCCCGCGGTGTGACCGGCTCGCGCTACCTGATAGAAACAAACAACACCACTATCCTCGTAGATTGCGGGCTGTACCAGGAAAGAGAGTTCCTGCACCGGAACTGGGAGCCTTTCCGCTGCTCCCCGAAGAAACTGGAGGCTGTTTTTTTAACTCATGCCCACCTTGACCATTCCGGTCTGCTTCCCAAGCTGGTGAATGAGGGTTTCCGGGGCAGGGTTTACTGCACTCCGGCTACCGCCGATGTCACTAAAATCATGCTATTGGATTCAGCGCACCTGCAGGAAGAAGATGCCGCCTACAAGAAGAAAAGGCATATAAGAGAGGGCAGAAAAGGACCCTATCCTGAAATCCCCCTGTATACCGTCGCCGATGCCGAGGCAACTTTTCCCCTGTTCACCACCGTTGAATACGACCAGACAATAAACATCGGCTACGGCATTGAAGCCACTTTCTATGATGCCGGTCATGTTCTCGGCTCATCAATGATAAAACTGCGCATCAGCCAGGGCGGGGAAAAAAGGAGCATTATTTTTTCCGGCGACATCGGCCGGTGGAATCGCCCCTTGCTAGAAGACCCCAGCGTGTTCCGCTATACGGATTACATAGTAATGGAATCGACCTACGGCGACCGCAAACATGAGGGCACTGAAGAAATCGGCGACGAGCTGGCAGATATTGTTAAGGCAGCCTTTGCGGCCGGCGGCAACATCATCGTCCCCAGTTTCGCTTTACAGCGCGCCCAGGAAATCCTGTATTACCTTAATATCCTCCAGATGGAAAAGCGTATACCAATTATCGATGTGTATCTAGACAGCCCGATGGCGATAAAAATTACCGAAGTATACAAGCGCTATGCTGAACTGTTCGACCGGGAGATGAAAGAGCTGATACGCCAGCGCCGTTCCCCTTTCGATTTTCCCGGCCTGAAAATGGTAGAAACGGTTGAAGAATCAAAAACCCTTAATGAAACCAAAGGCACCGTCATGATTATCGCCGGAGCCGGTATGTGCACCGGCGGCCGCATTAAACATCACCTCGTCAACAACATCTCACGCCCGGAATGTACGGTATTATTCGTCGGTTATCAGGCAGCTGGCACGCTGGGCAGACAGATACTCGATGGCGCTAAAAGCGTCAGAATCCACGGTCAGCAGCGTCCGGTTAACGCTAGAATCGCCCAGATTCAAGGATTCTCCGCCCACGCCGATAGGGACGAGCTGATGAAATGGCTTTCCAAACTATCGGTACACCCCAGGCATATTTTCATCACCCACGGAGAAACCAATTCCTCGGAGCAGTTCAGCAAATTTTTAAGCGCAACTACCGGCTACAAGACTTCGGTGCCTGACTACGGCACCGCCGTCAATCTGGAATGAAAATGAACGGCGCTATAACTTAAGGGGGAACTTATGAACAACGAATATGAAATCAATCAAATGGTTAAGGAAGACTCGTGGCGGATGTTCCGCATTATTGGAGAACTGGTGGAAGGCTTCGATAGCCTCGCTGATATCGTGCCGGCGGTAACGATATACGGCTCCGCCCGCACCAAACCGGATAACAAGTTTTATTCCCAGACCGAAGAAATAGCCTCCCTGTTAGGCAGAGCCGGCTTTAACATTATGACCGGCGGCGGCCCCGGTGTCATGGAAGCCGCCAATATGGGAGCGCGCAAAGCGGGCGTCAAATCCGTCGGTTTGAACATCTCTCTGCCTACAGAGCAGTCCTGCAACGTTTATGCGGATAGAGTAATAACGTTCCATCATTTCTTCGTCCGTAAGGTAATGCTGGTGAAATACGCCACCGCTTTTATCATCATGCCGGGTGGACTGGGAACGCTGGACGAACTGACCGAGGTGCTTAATCTTATCCAAACACACAAAATTAAACCCTTCCCGGTGATTTTATTTTCCAGCGAATACTGGGGGGGGGTTCTGGATTGGTTGAAGAGCACCGTGCTGGCTAAAGGCAACATTTCTGAAGAAGATTTAGACCTTTTAAGGGTATTCGATTATCCCATGGAAGTCGCCGGCGCGGTTCACAGTTGGTACACCAAACAGGAAGTAACCGGCCGTAAAGCGTTGCAGTAATAAACCAGAGTATATCAATATTGCAATATTATTAAAGATAATCATAGATATTTAGTTATTTCAAATATATAAATATCCATTTACTTCTCTACAATCGTTTCATAGTCTTTAAACCGATATAATTCGATTTGACTTATTATTAATTTACTACTATGATTAACTTATCATTATAATTTATTTAACAACATTAAAAAGCTATCAAATCCGCAGATATTTACGCAAAATCAAGATATCTGCGGTGGAGGGCTACCTTGGACGAAATAAATGAAGCCATCAGGAAATTCCAGAAGGAATTAAACGGCGGCACGGCAGCCCTGGTTCTGCTGGGTGTGCTGGATAAAGCCACCGCCCCCATGTACGGCTACCAGATAGCCAAACTCATAGAAGCCCGGACCAAAGACGTGGACATTATGAAGCAGGGCGCGCTGTATCCCGTGCTCCGCTCCCTGGAGGCAACCGGACTTCTCCAGAGTGAAGTAGAGCCTTCCGTTGCCGGCCCGCCCCGGCGGTACTATAAAATCACCGAGTCCGGCCGCCAGACTCTGGCCAAGTGGATAGAAATCTGGCAACAGACAAGCGAATTCGTTGATGCCGTCCTTAAAGGAGGAGACCATGATTAACACTATCGAGCAATACCTGTCAGAGTTGAAGCAAGAACTTGCCGGCAGCGACCGCGCCACCGTGCAGGATGCGCTTGCAGACGCCGAAGAATACTTGAGGACAGCCCTCGATAATGCCATGAAAGGCAATCCCGCTTCTGAAGCTGAAGCTCTGGCTGCAATTATAGAAAAGTACGGCACGCCTAAAGAGATTGCCGCCGCCTATAAAGCCATCGAGTCCAGCACTCCCCCGGCTTTTGCCCGACCACAACCGAAGAAAGTGGAGGTGCCGGCACCGCCGCCTCCCCCTCCGCTACCCGCGGCGGTGGACACTCGCCCGTTCTATGCCAAATTCTTCGGCGTTTTCGCTGAACCGAGAGCCTGGGGAGCTCTGCTATACCTGATATTCACCCTGGGCACGGGTATTGCCTACTTCACCTGGGCGGTTACGGGACTATCGGTGTCCGCGGGATTGTTAGTCCTCATCGTTGGTTTGCCCATTCTGGGTCTGTTCCTGCTTTCGGCGCGGGGCATCGCCTTAATAGAGGGCCGACTTATTGAAGCCCTGCTGGGAGTTAGAATGCCGCGCCGGCCGCTATTTTCGCGCAAGGACATCGGCTGGTGGCAAAAATTCAAGAGCCTGTTCGTGGAAAGACATACCTGGACAGCCGTCTTATATATGATATTGCAGATGCCGCTGGGGATTATCTATTTTACTGTTTTTATTACCCTGTTCGCTGTATCGTTCGGTTTTATCTTTAAACCTGTTCTGGAACTGGTGTGGGGTATACCCACATTCGTTATCGGCGACTATGGATATTACACGCCTGTGTGGCTCTTGCCTTTCACCGTCATCGGCGGCATCCTGCTGCTCTTCGCTACCATGCACCTGGCTAAGTACGCTGGCAAATTGCACGGGATGTTGGCTAAGACCATGCTCGTAAGAGAATAGAATATGAAAAATCTAATAACATTATTCGCTTTTATCATGATAATCATATATCTGGCGAAGCTTATTGGCAGGTTGAATGGAGCACTAACCACAGTCATGTCTGTAAATGAACAGGGACATCAAATATATCATGGGAGGAACTAAAATGAAAAAACTAATATTGATGCTGGCTTTCATCGCGTTAATGATACCGGTGACCATACTTGCGGGCTGCGTGCGGGTAGACCTCGCAGAAAAAAGCGGCCCGATAACCACCCAGCAATATAGCTTTACCGACTTCACCGGCATCGATATCGGTCATGCCTTCGAGCTGGTGGTTACTCCTTCAGAAAACTACTCAATAGCCATTACCGCCGGTGAAAACGTGCTGAAAAACATCGATGTACACAAAGACGGCAGCACCCTGGTAATCGATATCGATGGCTGGACGGATATCTGGTTCTTCAGTTGGCAAAGCTCACCGAAAGTCACCATAACCATGCCTGTTCTTAACGAACTTAAGCTTTCCGGCGCCAGCCAAGCTAACGTCCACGGTTTTAAATCCTCCCACGATTTTGATTTAGAGTTATCCGGGGCGAGCGAACTGGATATCGACATGGAAACCGGCGACTTTGCGGCGGATATATCCGGCGCCAGCCAGATCAACGGCCGCCTGATTGCTGCCAATTCCGATATGGAACTGTCCGGAGCAAGTCAAATGAATCTGACCGGTTCCGGCGTGGATATAAGGATTCATGGTTCCGGCGCCAGTAAAGTCGATATGATAGGCTTTGCAGTAAATGATGCCGATATCGAGTTTTCCGGGGCGAGCTATGCTAGCCTGACAATAAACGGCAGAATGAACGTCTCGCTTAGCGGAGCTTCTAAGCTGGAGTATGCTGGAAGCCCAACGCTGGGCGATATAGAAACGTCCGGCGCTTCCAGCATTGAGCAAATGGCTCTACAATAATGCGATGAAGAATATTACCTATCGGGGCGCATGGGGCTGAAATTTCTCAAACCGTGCGCTCTAATCTTTTTTCGGACTCTTTTTCCACACCTCCGCCCCTTCGATAAGTTCTCGGGCAGCTTTCAGCGCGCTCTCCGTGTACCGGGCTCCGCCAATCATCATTGCCAGCTCTTTTTCACGCCCCTCCCCTTCAAGCGACTCGATGGTGCTGGTGGTGCGGTCATGAGTGGTCTCTTTGCTGACGCGGTACTGGGCATCAGCGAAGGCAGCGATTTGCGGCAAATGCGTCACGCAAATCACCTGGTGGTGCTGCGCCAGCCTCCACAGCTTCCTGCCGATGACCTCCCCGCTCCTCCCCCCGATACCGATATCTATTTCATCGAAGATAAGCACGGGAATCGTGTCTGCTTCCGCCAGGGCGCTTTTCAAAGCCAGCATGAAGCGGGATATTTCGCCGGTAGAAGCTATTCTATCCAGCGCTTTAGCCGGCTCGCCCGGATTGGTGGATGCCAGGAATGTCACTTCGTCCACACCCGTACTACCGAACTTGTAGCATTTCCCGTCGGGGAAGGGTATCCCTTCCGCAGTTGTCTCCTGCGCAACTGCGACGACGAACTCCACCCGCCCCATGCTTAGTTCGCTAAGCTCTTTTTTCACCACCGCCGCGAGTTTTTGTCCCGCCCGCGTTCTTTCCTGGGAGAGCCTGGCAGCTAAAGCGCCCATTTCTTTTTTCAGCTGCTCACGCTGCGCTTCCAGCTTCTCCCGCCGCTCGCCGGAAGAAGCCAGTCCCGCCAGTTCCTTCTCGGCTTTAGCGAGGTAATCCAGCACCCCTTGAATTGAACCCCCGTATTTCCTCTTTAAGCTCTTCAACAGTTCAAGCCGGTTCTGGACTTCTTCGAGTCTTTGCGGGTCGAAGTTAAGATTATCACCGTAAGAGCGGATTTCCCGCGCTAGCTCTTCAAGCCCCCCGATTATTTCTTCAAGGTTGCTCATCCTGGGCTGCAGTGAAGAGTCGGTATCGGCAATCTGTTTCATTAATGGCAGCGCTTCATTCACTTTATCCAGCGCCGAGGAGGCTGCCATGGCGCTGTCATCGCCGTAAATAATACGGTATATTTCAAAAGAGGCTGCCTTGAGTTTTTCCGCAGACATCAGGAGGGCCAGCTCCTTATGTAAAGCTTCCTCTTCGCCTTCTTGCAGTTCCGCCCGCTTTATTTCATCTATCTGGAAATTAAGTAGTTCTATGTGCCTTGCCAGCTCCCGCTCGTCTCTCGTTAGCGACTGGATTTCCCGTTCCATCTGGTGCAGTTCCAGAACTTTAGCGGCGAAGGTATGTCTTTTTTCCAGTGTATGTGCGTAAGCATCCAGGTAATCCAGGTGATGGCTTTTGTTCAGAAGCGAGAGGTGCTCGCTCTGGCCATGAATATCGACCATCGCCGCGCCGATGTCTTTAAGCAATGCCCTGGATACCGCCTGCTGGTTCACCCGCGGCGTGGTACGCCCCTGCCTTCTGAAATCGCAGGCAAGTATAATACTATCATCATTAGCCTCAAGCCCCTTTTCCGCCAGCAGCTGCCCCAGCGCTTTATACCCCTCCCTTTCATCCTGGTGGAAAATCCCTTCAATGCGGGCTTCATCGGAGCCGTGGCGGATATCCTCTTCATGCGCCTGTCCGGAAAGCAAAGCTTCCACAGCATCCACCACCAGCGATTTGCCGGCGCCGGTCTCGCCGGTGATAACGTTCAAACCGGCAGACGGCTTCCAGTTTATTTCCTCGATGATGCCGAAGTTCTTTACCGCGAGTTCGTCAAGCACTTAAAATTTCACTCCAAGTCCCGTTTCAATATCGCGTTTGTCCTGCATCATTTCAAGGTTCACGGGTATTTGCTGAAAACGTAACTGTAAAGATTTTTTAAGGTCGTTAGCGTTGCGCGGCGCATAGCCTTGCCAGTGGTTATTGAAGAATACAAATAGCATTTTTACTTTTTCTGCGGCGGCTTTTACTCTTTCAGCCAATCCTTCTATTTCCTCCGCAGAATAAAGGTACTTATACCGCGTTTCCGCATCCCCCGTCCACCAATCCTTAGCATTCCTGCCGTGAAAACGGAGGTAGGCAAAATCCGCCGTCACCGGCAAGTCCTCTGCTACCGATGTACTGAATTTTGGCTCGTCTATCTGCACCCATGCCATCTTATTTTCTCTAAGAAATCCGGCGGTACTTGCGTCATCACTCCAGCCGCGGTCCCTTAGCTCGACTGCCAGCCTGTATTCCCCAAAGGCTTTAGCCACCGCCCCAAGCATTTGCCGCCCATAGTTATCGTTCTTAAAGCTGGGCGGGAACTGCGTCAGCAGCGCACCGAGTTTACCGACTTTATACAGCGGTTCGATGCTATGCTTGAAAAGGTCAACATCACTCTGCGCTATAATCGCCTCTTCGCCGGTAGCTTCTTTATACATTTTGGGGTGGGTAAACTTTTGCCAGAGCTTGACCGCGAAAAGGAATCCTTC
>Ga0154794_1022_pt1 | contig 11130 bp, 12 predicted proteins | sample Rifle2008BG16ft_FD_105802 | JGI IMG/M metagenome (GOLD analysis project Ga0154794, IMG submission 105802) | Chloroflexi bacterium RBG_16_50_11
ACGGAGCATGCAGCTGCGCGACTCTTTAGCGTGAAAGCGCTCTTTCATGATTTCCGCCCAGAGGATTCTCGCGGCGCGGAACTTGGCAACCTCTTCCAGCAGATTGTTGTGGGCATCGAAGAAGAAGGAAAGCCTGCCCGCAAAATCGTCGATATTAAGGCCGCGGTCGAGGGCAGCCCGGACATAAGCAATACCGTCGGCTAAAGTAAAGGCTATTTCCTGCACCGCCGTCGAGCCGGCTTCGCGGATGTGATAGCCGCTGATGCTGATGGTGTTCCAGCGGGGCAGGTGTTTACTGCAATATTCAAAAATATCAGTGGTCAGGCGCATGGAGGGTAATGGGGGAAAGATATAGGTGCCGCGGGCGATGTACTCTTTTAAAATGTCGTTCTGTATCGTCCCGTCCAGTTTGGCTAAAGCGATACCCTGACGTTTGGCTAAAACTATATACATCGCCAAGAGGATGGGGGCAGTGGCGTTGATGGTCATGGAAGTGCTGACTTTATCCAGCGGAATATTTTTAAAGAGGACTTCCATATCACGCAAAGTATCGATGGGGACGCCCACTTTACCCACCTCGCCGCGGGAGAGGGGATTATCAGAATCATAGCCGATTTGCGTCGGAAGGTCGAAGGCAACACTCAAACCGGTTTGTCCCTGCTCTAATAAATATCTATAACGTCGGTTGGATTCTGCTGCGGAAGCATAGCCGGAATACTGGCGCATCGTCCAGAGCCGGCCGCGGTACATGGTGGGCTGAATGCCGCGCCCGAAAGGATATTCACCGGGGTAGCCGGGCGAAGCTTCAAGGTCGGCGCCCTCAAGGTCTGCCGGGGTATAGACGGGCTCGATAGCCATGCCGGAGGTAAGGTTAAAATCCGGCTGACGTTCCGGGAAACGCTTAAGAGCAGGCTCAAGAACCTCTTTTTCCCACTTTTCTTTACGTTTGGAGGACACTAAAGCTTGCCTCCCCTGCCAGATTTTTTATTAACGGCATTTTTCACAGATACCAAAGACGCCGACATGCCGCAGTTCCGCCTGAAAATGATAATCTCGCATGAGAATATCCTTAAGTGAAGAAAGCGTCGCTTCATCAATATCAATTACATTTCCGCATCGCTGGCAGACAAGGTGGTGATGGTGACCGCTCTCTGCCGCATGGAATCTGATGCGCCCTTCCCCGAGGTCGATTTCATAGACCATGTTAAGTTTTTTCAAGAGTTCAAGGGTGCGATAGACGGTAGAGATATTAACGTTGGGATACCTGGCGGCAACCTGCGCGTAAATATCCTCGGCGGAGATGTGTTCGTCACTGTTCTCTATCGCCGCGAGAATCAGCAAGCGCTGGGGGGTAAGGCGATACCCTTTTTCCCGCAGCCCTGCGGTGATGGCGACAGTATCATGCAAGTGACCGTGCGCATGACCGTGCGGATGATGAGACTTAGCCATCTAATAATCTTCCAGTCCCCACTGTTTGAACATCGCTTTATAAAAGTCCGGGCGGGGAAAATCTCCCTGCATGAAATAATAGTTATTCCGGTAGGAAAAGCCCTGTTCCTGGAACTTGTTAAGCCCTACAAGAAGCCCCGCCAACTTTTCCGCCGGCAGAGCAAACATCATCTCCCCTTCATCACAGAGAGCGCGCTGGTATTCACCGGGGTCAGGCAGGACTACCCAGTACCCGCCCTTAAGCATAGGAGTCACGACGGCGTGGGCGCAGGACGGTGGAAAGTAACGCCCGTTAACCTGCAATACATCATCATGGCCAAAGGACAGCAGCAAGCTGCGCAGCTGCGCGGTATTGGAATAGATAATCACTACATCCGGCTTAAAGGAGGCGCTTTTTAGCGGCGCGGTGACAATGCCGATATACTTTCCGTAGTCGAAGCACTCGTAGGGGTGCATTCGCGTGGGGTTGGGCGCCTGGGGAAGCGGTACCATGCCGTAAGCCATAAGGGCGGCGGGGCACCAGTGGTCTTCTTTTAACATGGCAATAGTAGTCCTTTCCCGCCGCGACATGGCGAAAGCCTGGCACTGGGCGAGGTGGTAATTGCGCTCTTTCTTGGGTCGCATGGCGCCAGCCGGAATATCCGCTTCCTTCTCCAGCATTTTTACAGCCACGGGAGAAGTTCTTAAGAGCAGGATTTTCTCCAGTTCTTCACCACAGCGGTTATACTCTTTGATTGTCGTCACAGCAATCAACCTCCTGATTTATTAGTCAGGTCAGGATAAAAATCAAGGAAGAAAAATTTATTTATACTGACTCGCTTTTCCGGAAGAGACATGGAAGATAGGCCGTTTAATATTCCGTATGATGACAGGACCATGCTGGACACCGGCCGGTATGCAGGCGGAAAAACTCCTGTCTACTATATTTTTTTCATTATCAATAGTAATTTCAATCTCCGCGCCGAGGTCCTGTATGTTATCGTAATTGAAGCCGAAAAAGCCGAGTACCTCGTTGAAATTATGGGTATGAGACTCGCAAAGCTTTATTTCTTTCTTAGTGCCGGGCAGTATCCACTTGGTCTCGGCGTAAAATTCAGCGCCGGGGACGGTATCGGCATCGACCTGAACAATCGGCTTGACGATTTTGGGGTCGTTCTTAACGCGGTAAGGCGGATATTTAGCGTTCTTTTTAGGTGTATCCACAGCGTATTTTGCGTATTTTCCCATTTCAATTACCTCTTTCTAAAAATAATAAGGAAACGACTACTTGAACTAGACATATTTGTCAGCCGAACCGAGGGTCATGTGGAACATCGGGGCATCCATGCGGCGGAAGACCAGCGGGCAATGCTCCACATTAGGCGGAATGTATATCATGAAACTCTTGGTCAGGACGAATTTCTCATTTTCCAGCCAGAATTCAATCTCGCCGCCGAGGTCGGACGGGTCATCCACGTTGGTACCGAAGTAACTAAAAATCTCGATAAAGGGATGGGCGTGGGGCATAATGCCGGGCACTTTTCCGCTCTTGACCAATTCAGGTGTAACTAATTCAGGCATCGGCATCCTCGGCATCTGGCGCTGGTCTTTCATCGTGGATGGCCACTGCCAGGTGTACTCGCCGTAGAAAGCGCCGGGCAGAACTTCATTATCCATCCAGATAACATGCTCCAGCCCCAGGCGGTAGCCGTCACGGTAGCCCTGGACGATTTGCTGGGGGCCTTTGTAGCCGGGCATGACAATGCCTCTTTTCAATTCCGTGGTAATGTACTTGCCGTATTTACTTGCCATGATTCTCCTTTCTTGTTCATAAAGAACGATAGCAAAACTGGAGTTTTAATGCAATAGTAAGGGCGTATGGCGCGGGCGGGATGAATCAATCTAATTTCCTCAACCTCGGGATAAACAATAAAGCCGCCACGCTCAAGACGGCCAGCACTAGCGCCATTCCCCCCACCGACCACTGTACCCCCAGGGTATCCACAAGCATAGCAGCAAAAAATGTGCCGAAGCTGGAAAGACCGAACTCAACGCCGTAAAAGCTCATGACGCGGGCGCGGTATTCCGGTTTGGTATAGGTCTGCAGCAATGCCACCGGCAGCGTCATGCGGCCCGCCTGACCAATGCCCACGCCGACCATCAGCGCAATTGAGATACTCCACACGGTAGAGAAGGAGAATAACACCAGTGAAAGCCCCAGGATAACGCCGCTTGCCAGCATCATCAGTCCGCGCTTTTTATTGTTTGGCAGCGACGCCAGGATTATGGCGCCTCCGATGGAACCTGCGCCTGTTACAAGCTGCAGCAAGCCCAGTCCTGTCGCTCCCACTTTCAGGATGTCTTCAGTAAAGATGGGCAACAGCTGCTGGTAAGGCATCGAGAAAAACACCATGCACAATACCGCAACGAGCACAAAAAGTATATTGCGCTCCTTTTTCATGTATCCCACCACATCCCAGATATCATTCAGGATGTTGGCATCGGTATGGACGGGTTTGCCGGTATAAGGCACGAAAATCATAAAAAACACGGAAAAAGCGTAGACGACTGCCATGCCATAGTAAACGGGCTCGAAGCCGTAAGCATCTACTGCCAAGCCCGCGGCAACAGGCCCGATAAGACGGAGTGTGTTTTGTCCCGCCAAATTAAGGGCGATGGCATTCGTGACTAACTTCTCACCGACGACTTCGATAATCATCGCATCTGTGGCCGGGCCTTTAAAAACCGTGCTGATGCCATCGAGAAAAGCCATCGCCACCAGGAACCACCATGAGCCGGGATTATCTACGGAGAGATAACCAGTAGTCAGGCTTACGCCTATACTTGCCGCTATCAAAACATCGGCGACGCCGGCATACTGAATGAGAGTTTTTTTCTGGAACCTGTCTGCCAGAGCGCCAGCCAGCGGGCTGACGAGCAGCAGCGGCACGGCGCGCCCCAATATCAGGACACCCAGCAGCGTGGGGGAATTCGTAAGGCGGTACATCAATAGCGCCATGCTGAACTGCCGGATGTTCATGCCCAAAGCGTTAAACAGCCGGCTCATGAAAAACATGCGGAAGGCTGGATTCTTTAGAGAGTCGACGGCCTTGATTTTACCTGGAAGTCCCTTGATTTTCTCAAAAAACGACATCTTCTAAAACACCGCGCAGCGTAGACGTTACGCTGTACTATCAACGATAACCGAAAGCGTGGAAAAAGAGAAAAGCGAAGCGCCATCGACAATCGGTCATTATTTCTAAAACCTAAACGGCTATCTCTTATTTTACCGCCATATCCTTAACTGCAAAGCCCAGTCCCAGTTCCTTGAGCTTCTTTTCAGTAGGGACACCCTGCTTCGTCCAGCCGCGCAGTGAGTAGTATTTATCAAGAAATTCATCCTGGTGGCTGACGATTTGCCCTTCGCCTTTAGCTTCACGGGTGTGGAGGGGTTCGGTAAGGATACGCTTAGGCAGAGTGTCATCCTTACGACCCAAGCCCTGGCGGATGTTGAAAGCCCTTTCCAGGCTAAACATACGGTCGCCGACTTTAGCGAGGTAAACATCATCCTTGTACACGTCAATACCGCGTGCGGCGGCAAGCATCTTGCCATAGAGCTGCATCCAGCCCCAGCCGCCGGCGAAGGCGCAGATAACGCCGCATTCATTAGAAGCAGTGCCATTCTGATTAAAGATAACGATATCCGCATTCCCCTCATCAAAGCGGTCAGTTGGGTGGGGGAAAGGGGCGCCGAAAATATCCTGCGCGGCATAGCCGTAACAATGTGAAGCGCCGACGCTGGCGGTGGCGTAGTTATAGCCCTGGGACTTAGCGCCGCGGGGTTCATAGGCGGGAAGCTCCATACCTTTTACGTGGATAGCATAGACATCCGAGCCTTTATCGAGCTTTGCGGCGACACGCTTGGTGCCTTCAGCCAGAAGGTCGCCGATGCCCTGACGCAACGCAATTTTCTTCACGAGGGCGACCATCGGCTCATGTTTGCCGTAGAGAAGCTCAAGCCCGTCAGTATCCGATTTCTTGATTAAACCCTTCTCGTAAAGCTCGTAAGCGAAACCGATAGTGTTACCGGTACTGATAGTATCCAGCCCCAAGTCATCACAAAGCTGGTCGGCGCGGATACTGGCTTCGATGCTATTGCTTTCGATGGGGCCGGTAAAAGCCCAGATAGACTCGTATTCCGGGCCTTCACTGTGGGCGCCCTTATACACACCCGCAGTAACCGTATGCACTTTACCGCAGCGGGCGGGGCAGGAATAGCAGCCCATATCTCCTACTCTCAACTTACGGTATTCCGCGCCTACAATTTTCTGGTAACCGAGCTGCTGCCCGTAGCGGAAGTTACGCACGGGGTAAATCCCGATGGCGTTAGTGACATCCTGGGTAGAAGTCGTGCCCCATTCCTTGTGGTTGAGAAAGCCGCCGTTGCCCTTAATAATGTTGACCTGCTCTTTAGCCAGCGCGTTATACGTATCGGGGTCAGCGAGGTGGACGGCGCGCGGGGCGGTAATCGCCACGGCTTTAAGATTTTTAGAGCCCATCACCGCGCCGGTGCCGCAGCGCCCGGCAGTACGGCGGTCACTAACGACGGCGGCGTATTTAACGAGGTTTTCCCCGGCGGGACCGATACATGCCGTACGGGTATTATTACCGTGCTTATTATTGAGCCAAGCCTGCGTTTCTTTGGTATCTTTGCCCCAGATTTCAGCGGCACTTAAAATCTTACAGCCATCCGTGGTAAGGTGAAGGTAAGAGGGTTTTGCCGCTTTGCCTTCAATAATGATAATTTCATAGTCGACGAATTTCATCCAGGCGCCGAAGTCAGCGCCGCAGACGGAGCGGGCGAAGGCACCGGTAAGAGGGCTTTTAGTGCAGACCATCCAGCGGGAAACCGCCTGCGCCATCGTGCCGGCGAGAGGTCCAGTCAGCATAATAAGCTTATTTTTCTCGCCGAGGGGTTCGACGCCGGGGGTTATTTCATCATAAAGATATTTAATGCCGTAGCCCCTGCCGCCGATAAAGTCCGCAGCAACCGATTCAGGAATGGATTCTGTGCTGACTTTACCATTGGAAAGATTTACTCTAAGAATTTTACCGGTATTTAACGCCATATCAACCTCCTTAAGTCAAGGTAGTAATATATCATACACTTTTAGGCAGGGGAATTTCTAATTTTGCATTAGCCGCCCAAAACGATGTGGGAAATATAAATTTTATCGCCGTCACGGACGGGTTTGGACAACGGCTCCGGATAAGCGCTTTCTCCGTTAATAAAAATCTGGATGCCATGGGGGAGATCCCCGCGCTTGTTAAAAAGTCTGGCGGATAATTGCGGATATTTTTTCACCATTTCCTTAAAGCAATCGCCGATAGTGGCGCCGCTAACATTAATGCGGCTGACGCCGTTGACGAGGGCCTGCAAAACGGGGGGAATGTTAATTTCAGCGCTCATAGTATATCTAACTGGATTATATCATTTATAAAGGGGAAGGGGTAAAGTTTAACCCGTATTAATAATTTCAAAATAGTCGAGAATAAAAGAAACGCTCACCAGCACCAGCACCGCCAGAACCACCCTTTTGACGATTAATTCCGGCAGCCACTTGAGAAGCTTAACCCCCGACCATGTGCCGATAAAGCTGATAACCAGCAACACCGGAATGAACCAGTAATAGCGAGATTCGAGGCTATCCCTCGTTACATAAGTTACCGTGCGGGCAACATCCGTAAATAAAGCAATCGCCGCCGAAGTAGCGATATATGTTTCCTTTTTTTGCCCGGTGGTAATAAGAAAAGCCCCCCTAATAGCTCCCCCCAACCCGATAAGACCCGAGATGAAGCCTGACACAATACCGCCGGTAACAAGAACGGCTTTTCTTTCCGGCAGCTTCCATGAAACGTTAAGTAAAGATGAAAGGGCAAACAATATAAGGAACACGCCAATCCCCAGACCAATAGCCACCGGAGCGACGATATCCAGAAGGTAGGCGCCGATAACCGCCGTAATGACGGCCGGGAAGCCGTACCACAAGACCGTCCGAACGTCCACATGCCTCCTCAACTGCACCAATTTAAAAAGACTGCTAAAACCGTGGAAGAAAGCAATCAGGATAATCGCCTGCTTAATATCAATTATCCAGGCGAGAAACGGCACGGTTAATGTCGCCACGCCAAAGCCAGTAACACTAGCCATGACCGCCGCCAACAAAGCTACCGTGAAAAATAACAGCGTGGTTATCATAAATTAACCTTTCAAGTTTCTATTTAAAGGGGTTAAGAATTATTTTATATCTAAGCCGATAGTAGGTGGCAGAAAACAGATAAATGAGAACAAAGCCAATTAATACCATAATGAGGGCAAGTATCAAAAGGCTATAAATGCCGCCGAGCACAGATGCCGTATAAGGGAAGACATTATCCGTGGTACGGCCGGCGAGCAGCAGGATGAGATTAAGTATGATAAAAGGTAAAACCACACAACCGAAGCCGGAAAAAGAGCCTTTGACATCCGCCCAGCTCAACCTGACATTCGAGGCAATGCAGATGGACAGGTAGAGAAATACCCAGAACTGCCAGGTAGAGAGGTTGGCAAAGTTGAATATCAGCTTGATAATCGAGAGAGTCGCATCCTCAAAGACGGTGAAATAACTGCCGATAGAAGCGCTACTGCCGATGGAGTTAACGCTGACGATGATGGAGTCCCAGACGCGAGAACTGCCGGGAATAAGAAAATAAAAGAGGGCGAACAGCACGGCGCAACCCAGTACGACGGGACCGATACCGATAAAAAAGTTACCCAGCACGTGCCAGGGATTTTTAGGGTTCCAGGTATGATAAACAAATCCTAACGTGCCGGTGTCTTTATCCGGTTTAAAGAAGCGTATTTCCTCTATTTTATGCCCGAATATCAAACAAAAAAGAGCGTGACCAAGCTCATGGACAGGCGTGCCCAGCCAGGCTACGAGATAAGTGCCGCCGGGCCCAAAGGCGTTACCCAGGGACTTAAAAGACAGCTGGGAGATGAACTGTATCAACAGCCCGAAGATAAAGATACCGAGGAAGAGGGAGGCCATCTGAGCTAAAGTAGCCAGCAGAAGGTCTTTAATAAAGATAAGGAAGGACATATTGTTTGCATGATATCCGCATCAAGCTGGAGTGTCAAGGGGAAAACACGGCTGCGAACGACTGAAATTTAGCCGCTCCTAAAACTGCGGATAATCGTCCCCAGACCGGGCCTTTTGCCGTACATGAGAAGGAAAGTCCGGACAATTTTAATGGTCAGAAGCAGCCCTCCGGCGATAGTAATTACCAGCACAATGATGCTTAAGAGAATCTGCCAGGCGGCGACATCCGTGGAGCCAAGGCGTACCATTAACGTCACCGGAGCCGTGATGGGGAAAATAGTCATAAAGATAAAAGCCGGATTATTGGGAAACATGATAATCAGAGACGATACCCAGAGCGGCGAAACCGCCCCCAGCGTAAAAATCGTGGCGAGCTGCTGGCCCTCGCGGGCGGAGGGGCTGATAGCGCCGATACCGGTTGAAATTACAGCGAATAAGAGATAGCCCAGTATGAAATACACGATACATAGAATGAGGAAGTTGGGCGGTATCTGCAGCGTGCTTAAAAAGCCGCCGATTGATGAGGAGGCAAAATTCATCAGGAAGGGGGCTGAAACTACCCAGACTAATACTTGAACCAGCCCGGCGGCGCCAATCCCTAAAACCTTGCCGATGATAAGCTGGCGCGTGGAGACAGAGGATAACAACACCTCGATAAGGCGGTTTTCTTTTTCATCACCCAAGCCCTGGAGGAGATAGCTGGAAGAGAAAGTAATAGAAAGCACCAGCAATAGACTGAAAAGCGTAGGAATAATTAAATTGCCATAGCCGCCCTGCTCCGGCGCGATAGCGCCAGTCTCCGTAAGCCTGATGGTAACGACATTCAAAGGCGCTTCTACCAGATAGATAGTATTTGGGGGCACTTTATCCGATAATAAATTGCTCGTCAGGAAATTTTTAATCGCGGTGACTTCTTCGGGCGGGGGGATAAGCTGTTTTTCTAGAGTGTAAAGGCTTATTACCCCGGTAGATAAATATGACGGCTCGATGACGATGTATTCTTTGATATCTTTGGCGGTTAGAGAAATATTAGCTTCACCGGTATTATCAAAGCGCACCAGGTTTATTTTATCCTGGCTGGTATATTGCATAAAACCACCTAAATTATCAATATATCCTATTTTTGTTATTTCCTCTGATGGCTTGGCGATGCCTGAAACAATTTGATAAATCCCGATAATCAGGACAAACACAAGGGGCACAATAAGCGTCATAATGATAAAACCGGTACGACGCATCATATTCAGGAATTCGTGTTTGAATATTAAAAACGTTTTATTCATTGTCTTGTCCAACGACTTTAATAAATATTTCATTCAGGGGCGGGGTAGCTATTTCAAAGCGTTTAACAATGACGCCGCGAGCCAGCAGGCTTTCCAGCAGCTGCTGCGGAGTAGTATTGGCGTCCAGGAACAGTTCGGCGTAACCGCGCCGGTGACGCTTTTCAGTAACGCCCGGCACGGCCGCCAATTCCCCTTCAAAATCAAGCAGAACGGCATTATTTTTATACCTGGACTTGATTTCACCAAGGGCACCATAAAGCACGGCGCGACCTTTGTTAATCATTAAAATCCGGTCGCACAGTTCTTCAACCTGATTCATTTGGTGCGTGCTTAAAATAATAGCTTTCCCCTGATTCCTTAGAGCAAGCACCATATTTTTTAGTAATTCGGTATTAACGGGGTCGAGGGCGGAAAACGGCTCATCCAAGATTACGAGTTGCGGCTCATGGATGACGGTAACAATGAACTGGATAATCTGACTCATGCCCTTGCTTAACTCATCTATTTTCTTGCGAGCATGCGGCAACATACCGGTTTGCTCAAGCATTTGATTAGCTTTCTCAACGGCAGAACGCTCGCTCATGCCCTTGAGGGAAGCAAGGTAAACGATAGTATCGAGGACACGCTGCTTTTTATAGAGTCCGCGCTCTTCAGGCAGGTAACCGAGCTTGTTTTTAGTGGCTTCACCGGACTTTTCGCCGAGTATGGTAATCTCGCCGGTGTCCGGCTTGATAATGTCCATCATCATCTTGATGGTGGTGGTCTTGCCGGCGCCATTGGGCCCGATTAGCCCGAATATTTCCCCCGGGGCGACGGAGAAAGAAAGGTCATCAACAGCGACTTTATCCGCGAACGATTTAACTACATGTTTGACTTCTACGGTATGCATGGTGGAATAACTTTTTCAAACAGGTATTATAACACACTTTTCGTCGAGCAGATATTTTTCTTCACAGAGGAGCAATAGTTCAAAACAAGGGATATTCTTAAGAACATTTATATTGACGTAGAGATATAAACATGTTACGCTTATGCCAAGAGACTTTACACAATGGCTAAGTTAAAAATCTCTCCCGCTTTACTCATCGGATTATTGATAGCTTTATTTATCGGGATTTCCTTATTTTTCAGGATCTTTTTCCCCTACGGAGATATTTTCGTTGGCGATGAGATAAAGTACGGCAGCAACGATGCCTATTTCTACATGCGCCTTGGGGACAACATGGCACATAATTTCCCCAACCTTACCCAGTTCGACCCCTATTTTATTTTCCCCG
>Ga0154794_1091_pt2 | contig 11129 bp, 12 predicted proteins | sample Rifle2008BG16ft_FD_105802 | JGI IMG/M metagenome (GOLD analysis project Ga0154794, IMG submission 105802) | Chloroflexi bacterium RBG_16_50_11
CGATGGTAATCATCGTCTTCGGTCGGTTAACGGTAAACGGCCTTAGTCTCTGCCCCTCGCCCGCCGCTAAAATTACTGCCTGTTTCATAGACCACCCCTTATAATAGCTTCGTATTCGGCAAAATATTCCCTCTCGCCACCACCCCCGGGCCAATAAACGTATTATTGCCAATCACGGTACCCACGTTGATAGAGGAATTTATGCCGGTTTTTACGTTATCGCCGATGATGGCGCCTAACTTATGTCGTTTGGTATCAATACCGCCTACATAGATATTCTGCTCATCCAGCCTCAAGTTGGCAATCTTAGTGCCGGCGCCAAAGTTGCACCCTTCCCCGATAACGCTATCGCCGACATAGTTCAGATGAGGCACATCGGTGCCGCTCATAATAATGGAGTTCTTTATTTCTACGGCCGCGCCGATATGACAATCGTTGCCGATGGTGGTCGATGGGCGGATATAGCAGTTGGGCCCAATACGGCAATCATCGCCGATGATGACGGGCCCCTCGATATACGAGCCGGCCTTTACGACCGTGTTCCTTCCAATAACGACCGCGCCTTTCAACACGACGTTTTCTTCCACCTCACCAAGATTCTGCGACTCCAGCGATGCCATCATGGATTCATTGATGCGCAATAAATCCCACGGATAGCTTAAATCAAGCCAGGACTTTAGCTGGATGTAACAGAGTCCCGGTTTCTTCTTCATCAATATCTGCAATGAATCGGTTATTTCATATTCGCCGCGCGGGGATTTCTCCGTTTTTGAGATAGCATCAAATACTTCCGGATTAAAAAGGTATAAACCGGCATTTGCCATAAGAGAGGGAGGCCGCTGGGTTTTTTCATAAATATTCACTACCTTATCGTCAGAGAGTTCTACTATACCCAGTCCGCGGGGGTCTTTTACCTCTATTACGCCCATCGTGTTATGAGTGCTTTTCATTAACCGCTTGATGTCCGCCCGGTTCACAATAACATCCCCGTTAATGACCAGGAAATTGCCGTCCACCACGCTGCCAACCATGCGGATAGCATCGGCAGTGCCAAGCTGCTTGCGCTGCTCGGAATAGGCTATCTTTACCCCCCATTTTTCCCCACTGCCGAAGTAGCTGCGCACCTGTTTATCACAATAGCCGACGACGAAGATAAACTCCGAGACGCCCGCTGCTTTAGCTTCAATAAGGAGATGCTCCAGGATAGGTTTACCGACAACGGGCAGCATTACCTTGGGCCGGTTAGCGGTAAGAGGGCGCATGCGCTGGCCTTCACCAGCCGCTAAAATAACTGCTTTCAATTTGCTTTCACCCCGATATTAATAGATTCTTTAATTATATTAAGGCAATTATCGTACAGCTGGCGGGCGCGCGCTTCGGTTTTTGCCTCGGCGGTGATTCTTATTTTAGGTTCAGTGCCGGAGGGACGCACCAATAGCCAGCCATCTTCAAAATTCATCTTAATGCCGTCAATATTACTGCCCGAATGAGGCTTTAGAGACTTTAATTTAGTTTCAAGGCGCGACATTTCCATACCCTTACTGCTTACACTACCGCGAAATAACGGATAAACCGGCACAGCATCCACCAACTCGGAAAGCCTGTATTTTGCCGCCAGAGCAACAATCTGCGCCGCCGCATAAATGCCGTCCGGACAGAGGGAAATTTTGGGGAAAATCCAGGCTCCTGACGTTTCGCCGCCGAAATCGCCGCCTTTTCTTAACTCTTCAGAGACCCAGGTATCACCTATTTTTGTACGCCGTATTTTTAGTCCCATCTCGTCGATAGCCATAGAAGCATCCAGCGTGGTTACGATATCTTTCGCCCCCACCGCCCTGGCTAATATCGCCAGCAGGACATCACCGGAGATAAACCTTCCCTTTTCATCCACCGCCATCATGCGGTCGGCATCGCCGTCATGGGCGATACCAACGGCAGCGCCGGACTTCCTGACCGAATCACATAAATCCTTTAGATTGGATTCAACAGGTTCAATACCACGGGGGGAAAAACCGCTGGTATAACAATTCAAAGCGACTACTTCACAGCCGAGCTTTTTAAGCAAGTGCGGTGTGACTTCAGAGGCAGCGCCGCAGCCTGCATCCACCACAACTTTGATGTTTAATCCAAAAGAAAAGTGAGGTAATATGCTATCAATATGATTTCCGATAGCTCCGTCATAATAATCACTGGACTTGATTTGCTCCCAGTCAGCAATATCATATGATTTAGACAAAACCATTTCCTCCATCTGCAGCTGCTGGAGGGAGTCGAAAGAAGAACCATCCAGATTGAATAGCTTGATGCCGTTATATTCCGGGGGATTATGGGAGGCAGTTATCATGACGCCGGCATCGAACTCTCTCGTTACATAGGCGAGGGTGGGGGTTGGTATTATGCCGGCATCTTTGCACCTTCCGCCAGCAGCAAGCAATCCGGCAATAACAGCGTGTTTCATAGCATCTCCGGAAGTCCGAGTATCCCTGCCAATAACGACATTGGGATAAGCCCTGCCCACAGCCAGTCCAATCTTAAAAGCGGTATTAAGCAGGTCTTTATTGAAAATGGCGCGTATGCCGGAAGAGCCGAAGAGCTTCATATTACATTTATTCTACTACTATCGTATGAAATGTCAACCAAGAGCACCCCGATGATATCGATGGACAGCGATTCAGGAACTACGGCTGCCAGCTATAACAACCTGGCATGGGGCTCATTTTTTGTGAATAACCTGATACCGGTAACCATCGGCAATATGATTGGCGGCGTTTCCTTTGTGGCGCTGGTTTACTGGGTGATATATCTGCGCAATAAGGACGCAAACCGCATCTAGCACCTCGCAGCTTTAACGCCCAGGTACTGCCCCACTAGCTCCATGGCGCAATACTGTCCGCACATGCTGCAAGCTGACCCTGTTGAAGCACGACGCTGATGAATATTCTTGAACTTTTCCGGGTCTAATGCCAGTCTAGCTTGTTCTTCCCAATCGAGCCGCTTACGCGCCAGGGACATTTGACGGTCTCTTTCCGAGGCGCCGCGGACGCCTTTTACGATATCAGCGGCATGAGCGGCAATACGGGAAGCAATAACTCCCTCACGGACATCATCAATATCAGGGATAGCCAGGTGCTCGGAGGGCGTAACGTAGCAAAGGAAATCAGCGCCATGCATGGCGGCAATAGCGCCGCCGATAGCGCTGGTGATATGGTCATACCCCGCCGCGATATCGGTCACCAGCGGACCCAGCACATAGAACGGAGCACCCTTGCAGATAGCTTTTTGGAGTCGGACATTGGTCTCAATTTGATTCAAAGGTATATGACCCGGACCTTCCACCATGACCTGGACACCGGCCTCCTGCGCCCTCTGCACCAGTTCGCCGAGTGTTAGCAGTTCTTGAATCTGGGTGCGGTCGGTGGCATCCGCCAGACTGCCGGGACGCATACCGTCGCCGAGGCTTAAGGTAACATCGAATTCACGGGCGATAGCCAGCAGGCGGTCGTACTGTTCGTAGAGAGGATTTTCACAATCGTTATGAAGCATCCAGCCGACGGTGAAAGCGCCGCCGCGGGAAACAACATCCGTCACCCTGCCCTGCTGTTTAAGACGGGCGATGGCGGATTGCGTCACGCCGCAGTGCACCGTAATAAAATCGACGCCGTCACGGGCATTATCCTCGATGGCAACAAAGATATCTTCCGCGGTCATTTTGACGATGGCGCCGTGTTCTTCAATAGCGCCGATACCCGCCTGGTAAATCGGCACTGTGCCGATGGGCTTGGAACTGGCGCCGATGATTGCCCGCCGGATAGCCGGTATATCCCCGCCGGTGCTTAAATCCATCACCGTATCCGCCCCAGCATCTATTGCTACGCGCAGCTTGGCCAGCTCCGTAGCGATATCACCGAAATCAGATGATGTGCCGATATTTGCGTTAACTTTGGTGGATAAACCTGCACCCACACCGCAAGGAATAAGCCCTACATGCTGGACATTAGCTGGAATCACAATCGTACCTTTGGCTATGCCCTGGCGAATGAACTCTACATCCAGCCCTTCAGCTTTTGCTACCTGTTCCACTTGCGGAGATATGTTACCTTTGGCGGCTATTTCCAGCTGTGTCATCGCCATCACCCCCGTAAAATAATAAAACCAAGGGTGTTTTCTGCAAGTAGGCAACCCCTGGTCTTACGGTAAGGCCGCTTCCCTACGCTCGAATTAACGAGTTCAGGTTCCAAGGGTCGTTCTTCCGATAACAGAAGAACTCTCAGCCTGGCGCACCCCTAGCGGAGTATATTTAATTATATGACATGCCTGGTTATAAAGCAACCACATAAATTTTTGACGGGAAACTAATCAAAGCTAAATAGCTACGGGGATTAGTTTTTAGTGTTATGACAAGTACGATGAACCTATCCCCCTAGCCCCCTTCCCTTGGGAATTGATGAAGGGAAGGGGGAATTTATTGAAGAGGGGTCTGCACCCCTCTTAGACGCCCCGTTCGGGGGAGAATTGAGAGTTATGGTAAGTAATTAACTGCTGGGTTCTTCACTTTTTTCTGATAATGAATAAAATGTTTTCATCAAACCAGCGAATTTGTTGGGGGTCCTCAAATTGATTCTTGATGTTTAGCGAGAATCCTTTTAATGCCTCATCCAATTCTTCCGGCGAGTATAATAAAAAAGTAGAGTAGTGGTGAGACCTGGCACGTTCTAATAGTTCCTCCAAAGCTGCCAAACGACTATACGCAAAGAACACTATTGATTCAAAAACAAGATTTTCAACCGCTGCTACTGACTGTTTCAATCCATCCAGAGAATACAGGCGGGTTTCCTTTTCAATAAAATGGGGGAAATATAAACCCCAGACATTCTTTTCGTTTTGCTCACGAAGTCTAGAATACATAAAGAGATATCCACCAGCCTTTAAAGCTCTGGCACTCTCAATTAAAAAGCGAGGTAAATTAAAGTGGTGGATAGCGTTAAATGTACAGATACAATCCAAAACACTATCCGGGAAAGGCATAGTTTCTGCTACAGATTGTTTGACAGAGAAATTGTTGATATCGTGTTTTGCTAAATATTTAGAAAGGGCTGTCAACATTTCACTATTAGCATCCAGGCAGGTTAATTTAAGTTTATCGCCTAAATACTTATAAAGAAGAAGGTCGTATCTACCGGCACCACAACCTACGTCAACAGCTTCAACATTATTTAAGTTTTTCAGTTTATCTACGATTAGAGAAATCGGCTCCGAATCAGTGGCCCTAAGATTGCGGTATTTCTTGGAAATACGAGAGAAATGTTTATCCATATCTTTAGATGCCGGTTTTTCCCATTCCATTTCATGGGATTTTTGAGCAGCCAATTCACACCTCCTAAAGAAGTTATAGCTAGGCAACTGTTAAGGAAACAGGAATGATATTCGGCAGTTGCCCTAATTATATTTTGACTGAAGTTAATGAAGGATTATATTATGAACACCGTTTTGGTGAGGCACTGTCATTATGCCCAAGTACTACTGGTTTGTCAACCCTTTTCTCATAAAATTTTCGTTACATTTTTTATTTCGTATGTAAGGCGTTTTATTTTCCAAAAGGCAGCGTCCATCTGGACCCGGAGTTGTTCATAAAGAACCGCTCGCCGAACTCCTGCGCCAGATAAGCGGAAGCTTCAAAACCGGTACAGTGGGAAACTCCCAGATATTGTACCCCCATTGCCTTTAAGTCCGCCGCCGTCTTTTCCCAGCGCCCTTTCGAGGCGTTAAGAAGGTGCGTGCCGCCGATAGCGGCATAAATCAGCTTTTTACCCGTCACTTTTTGCGCCTGCTTCAGCGTATTGATAATTCCATGATGAGCACAGCCCAAAATGACTACCAGCCCGTAATCGGCATCAATAACCAGGGCAAGGTCGTCTTTAAGCTCGTCGGGCAGCATTTCACCGGTTTTTTTATCGAAAAGTCCGCTGTCTATTTCCTCATAGTCGGAAAGCATGGGAATTTCACCGGTGGTCAGAAAACGATTAGTAATGCGTACCGGTTTTGTGGTCAGGTTGAATCGCGCGCCAAGGTTCTCCAGCAGTTCACGCTGGAAGGGCACGCCGCTATAGGCATTCTCTCTTTTACGGAAGCGCGTGTATTTAGACGCCCAGATATCAGGATGGGCTATAACTTCAACCTCTTTTTTCATCCTCATTAACACTTCACGCAGTCCGCCGGTATGGTCGCGGTGCCCATGACTCAACACTATTTTGTCGACGCTCGCCAGGTCAATGCCGAAGAGCTGGGCATTATGAACGGCGGCGATGCCCATGCCGGTATCAAAGAGCACTTTCACCCCATCCGCCTCGATAAACATGCTTAGCCCCCACTCCGCCAGATAACCGAGGTCGGCAGTGTTCTCCGCGAGCGTTGTAATTTTTATTTCCATTTCCAAAGCTCCTTCCTGATTATAACGGCCAGCCCAACCATTCAAAAACGCCTGTCATTCTTAAACCTATATAAAAAATAACAACGACGAAGATATACATGAGAAGTTTGCGGGGCATTCTATGGGCGGTAGCCGCACCTACCTGGGCCAAAACAGCGGCCGGTACCGCCAAGAGTACCCACGAAGTAAAGTTAATATAGCCGACCGAATAAGACAGCCGTTCAGCCGCACCGATGCCATTAATGATATAGCCGATAATACCGCCGATGCTGGTAAAAATCATTATCGCCAAGGAATTGGCTACCGCGTAACGCATCTTGAATTTTAGTATTACTACGAGAATTGGAATTAACAATACTCCTCCACCCACACCTAACAGACCGGAAAACAGTCCTATTGGAATTGCCCAGGCGGCCCATAAAAAAGGTTTATTCCCCGGTTCAGACTCTTCTCGCTCACGCGCGGCGAAAAACAGCCTGATGCTGATGATGATGGCAATCACCCCGAAGGTTATTTTAAGAGCTGTTCCAGAGATGTGCGTCGCCAGCGTTGCCCCGGCGAGGGCAAATATCAAGCCACACCCACCCATAATAATAGCAATCCGCCATTCGACAGCCCGTTCCCGGTGATGTCGCCAGGCAGCGCTGATAGCCGTCGTTAGCACTACCAGCAGACTGGTACCGAAAGCCGTCCTGATAGCCACATCCGCCGAAAGACCCATATTGGTATATACAAGATATTGCAAAGGTGTCATGATAAATGCCCCGCCAAGCCCCAGCATACCCCCGGCAAAACCAGCGACGGCGCCTGCAGCCAGCAAGATAAATATATCAGCCACGGACACTTGATTTATTTCCCCAGCTTATCTTTGACCGACTTTATTTTACCTTCGATGGTCAGGGGTTTATCACGGCGCTCATCGATGCGGATAGTGGTTACCACCCTTTTAGCGCCGGCATCAAAGGCAGAGCGGTGCATGCGCTGGGCTAAAGCAAGCAGCTTTTCAAGGTCGCCTTCAATAATGGTATTCATGGCGGTCAGTTCGTACTTAATGCCGGGTTCGTTTTTGAGGATACGGACAGCGCCGGCAACATACTCGCTGACCGAAGGTTTACCTGTGCCAACCGGTACAACGCTGATATCAATCATTGCCATTTTAGCAGACCTCCATAGTTATCATTTTATTCTATTTTATTTTTCAGCCGCCTGTAATAAATTTCACCCGCATAAAGCGCCGCCAGCGGGTTATGCCCCAGCACCCTGTCTTTTACCGCCAGCACCGTCAGCGGCACATCGCAGTACTTGATGAAAAGCGTATCGTGGCCGATGCAGAGTCCCAGCATGATTGCCATATCGACTTTCGACCTGTTGAGAATCATTGCCTGGGCGATAGGATTGCACATCGTCTCCCACGCCTCGGGCCCGGCGATTTTCTCCTCCGGCTTTAAGCCGATTCTCTCTTTGGGCACCGCGCCCGTCTTGCACTGCACGGATATCACCTCGAACCCGTTACCCTCCAGGACATCAGTCACCAGCCCTGCCTCGTAAGCCAGTCCGCCGCAATGTGCCAGACCGAGCCTTTTATAGCCGCATTTCCGGGCGAATTGTATTACCTCTTCGATACGGGGCAGCTTCGTGCGTAAGCCATCAGGCAGGCGCTCGTAGCACTGGAACTCCTGCACCGATGCCAGCCGTGCGAATTCCTTTACTTCCGGCTTATCGTACTCTTTCATTGCCGCCGCGTATACTTCCGGCACAAGCTTCATGGGACAGAAAGCCGGCGCTTTTTCCAGAGAAGGGGAACCGCCACCCGCTTTTCCTCCCCGATTTTCACAGACCCCGGTGGAACAGTGTGCGCATCTGGGATAAGTACTCTTTACCATAGGTAAACTCCTTTTGTTATTACTAATGCTATTCTAGTTTCTTAACAAGTAAAAGACAACAATACTGCGTACTATTGACAAAAGCATAGATATGATTATAATTATCTCACCTGTAACGAATTAAAACTCAAAGGGAGGGAAATATCATGTCAGCAAAAAGGAATAAAGTAGCGGTTCGCCAAATTATTGAAGAGGCATTCAATAAAGGAAACCTAACTGTGGTGGACGGGGTTATGGCCGCTGAATATGTCTACCATTCGTCTTCGGGGGATGCTAAAGGTCCCGATGGATTCAAGCAGATGATCAACATGTTCCGCACCGCTTTCCCCGATATCAATTCAACGATTGAGGATATAGTCGCCGAAGGGGACAAGGTGGCGACGCGTGCCACCCTGCGGGGTACGCACCAGGGTAACTTCATGGGCATCGCTCCGACGGGGAAAAAGATTAATGTGGCAGCGTCCGGACTCATCCGCTTTGCCGGTAGTAAGGAGGTGGAAGCTTGGGGCAACATGGACATGCTTAGTATGTATCAACAGTTGGGTGTTGTCCCTCCTATGGGCCTGGGGGGAAGGTAATTGCCTCCAAGTCCTATGCCGTAAGTACGAATTTTCCTTGACTTTTAATTCGGCATACGATACACTAGAGTTCTGGACGGGAGCGAAATATTTGCCCCATTCCTTCACTTCCGGGAGGCCGGGCTTTAGTTATGGTTGAGTGAAGTTTTATGAAGATAGCAATCAGCGGAAAAGGCGGCGTAGGCAAGACCCTTCTGGCAGCTTTTCTTTCTAAAACATTCGCCTCTTCCGGCTATTCCGTAATCGCTATCGATGCCGACCCCGATGCCAACCTGGCAGCCACCCTCGGTTACCCCCACCCTGAAACCATCACCCCCATTTCCGAATTGAACGACCTCATCGAAGAGCGCGTCGGCGTGCGCCCCGGGACGTCCGGCTCCTTTTTCAAACTGAATCCCAAAGTAGACGACCTGCCGGAGAAATATTCTGTAAAAGTAGATGGCATAAAGATAATGTCCATGGGGCGGATAAAGAGGGGCGGCACGGGCTGCTACTGTTCAGAAGGGGCATTGCTCCAGGCGCTGGTCAGCCACCTGCTGCTGCAGAGGGACGAGGTAGTGATACTGGACATGGAGGCGGGAATAGAGCATCTATCCCGCGGCACGGTTAAAGCCGTGGACAAACTTATTATCGTCGTAGAGCCGGGGCGGCGCAGCCTGGAAACTGCCGATACTATTAAGAAACTGGCGCGGGACCTCGGTCTGAATAATATCGCTGCCGTCGGCAACAAAATCAGAAATGAAGCTGACGAGCAGTTTATCAAGTCCAACCTGCCCGATATTGAAATAATCGGCTTCATCTATTACGACCCTGACATTAACGATGCCGACCATGCTAACCGCTCACTGTTTAATGCCAGTCCACAAACAGTGAACACGGTCAAAAAAATCTACGATAAAATCGTATCTGAAAGCAAAGCGCAGCGCGCTAAAATCGCCAGCGACACTAGAAAGGCATAAAAGTTAATAGTTTAACCAGCATTACGAATTCACGGAAGCAACTCCGTGAAAATTCAGATAAGGTGCGGTTTCCCTGTTTCCCAGATTCTCTTAGACATATAGATATGTAAAAAACGGCACGCCTACAATAAAAATAAAACAAGGAGGATTTTTGAATGGCTTACGACGTGTCAAAAATGGCAGACTGGCAAATAGCCGAAGCTGCCGAAGAAAAAATGCCTACTCCGGATGAATGGCGAACAAAACTGGGCTTGAAAAAGGACGAGATACTTGCCTACGGTAAAGTGGCGAAGGTCGACTTTCTGAAAGTAATCGACCGGCTCAAGAACAAACCGGATGGGAAGTACATCGAAGTGACCGCAGTCACCCCCACACCTCTAGGTGAAGGCAAGACAACCACCACGATGGGGCTTATAGAGGGGCTGGGTTATCAAAAAGAAAGCGTGGGCGGCTGTATACGCCAGCCTTCCGGCGGACCGACGATGAACGTTAAAGGCACAGCTGCCGGCGGCGGTAACGCCCTGTTAATCCCGCATACCGAGTTTTCCATGGGACTTACCGGCGATATCAATGATATCATGAATGCCCACAATCTGGCGATGGTAGCGCTAACCTCCCGAATGCAGCACGAGCGCAACTACGACGACGAACAACTAGCCAGGCTAAGCCATATGCGCCGTCTGGACATCGACCCGCTGCGCGTGGAGATGGGCTGGATTATAGACTACTGCGCCCAGTCCCTGCGGAACATCATCATCGGCATGGGCAGCCAGCGCACCGACGGCTATATGATGCAGAGCAAGTTCGGTATTGCCGTCAGCTCTGAATTGATGGCGATACTATCGATTATCACCGACCTTGCCGACCTGCGCAAGCGGCTCGGCGAAATCACGGTAGCCTATGATAAGAAAGGCAAATCAATTACCACCAGCGACCTGGAGGTAGCCGGCGCCATGACGGCATGGATGCGCAATACGATTAACCCGACGCTGGCCTGCACGGCGGAATACCAGCCCTGCTTCGTGCACGCGGGACCTTTCGCCAATATAGCGGTGGGGCAATCATCAATTATCGCCGACCGCATCGGTCTTAAAATGTTCGATTATCATGTCACCGAGAGCGGTTTTGCCTCCGATATCGGTTTTGAAAAGTTCTGGAATGTTAAGTGCCGCTACAGCGGACTCAAACCTAACGTATCCGTACTCGTAGCAACAGTCCGTTCCCTCAAGATGCACGGCGGCGGCCCCAAAGTAACGCCCGGCGTAGCCCTGCCGGACGCCTA
>Ga0154794_1046_pt2 | contig 10605 bp, 10 predicted proteins | sample Rifle2008BG16ft_FD_105802 | JGI IMG/M metagenome (GOLD analysis project Ga0154794, IMG submission 105802) | Chloroflexi bacterium RBG_16_50_11
TCCAGGTAAAATAAACGCTCTCCCGCGCCTGGCAAAGCCAGCAGCCTTAAAAGTTCTTCCCTCACCCTTTCCCCGGCTACTCCGGTAATAAGGTGGCTATCGCGGGTAATAAGGTTTTCCGTAGTTTTTTCAATCTTAAAACCAAGCTCTGCGGCAAGGCGCACCGCTCGTAAAAGTCGCACCGCGTCTTCCTGAAAGACGGTATTGCTTACAGCTTTCACCAGGCGGCGGCGCAGATCATCCATGCCGTTAAATGGGTCTATGATGTTCTGGAGGCCGTTTTTGAGATACTCGCTAATTTCAATCGCCATAGCGTCGATGGTGAAATCGCGCCGGGCGAGGTCTTTAAGAATATCGCCTTTGAAGGTGGTGAAATCAATCTGATATTTTTCAGCGGGCAGGATTACCCTGCCTGCCAGATTGACATCATCAAGGGTAACGAATTTGCCGCCGAAAGCAGCGGCAGCCTGGGAAGCTACTTCCAGTGCATCGGCAGCTACGGCGATATCGATATCCGCCGTGTGGCGACCCAGCAATGTATCGCGTATAAATCCGCCGACAATATAAGAGGGGATGTCTTTTGCGGCGAGAAATCGGCTGATTTTATGCAGAAGCCGGGAAGCATCGGACTTTATGGTCAATATTTCATCTTCCATTACAAGTAAAGGCATCTGTTAAACTATACTATCAAGCGGTGAAATTATCAAGTATAACCACGCTTTTCTAAGGGGGAACTGGGGTGTAGATGGTTTTTCCGCTTAAGCTGGTTTCATTCCTTTTTATCCACGTGTTTCCGGTGTACCCAGTCTGCTCTGTTACGGACATCGCGGTCGAAAAGCAGGCGGTTTAAGAGGAGACCCCACATGCCGATTTGTCTTTTTTCGGCGGACGGCTGGGCGATAAGCCGCTTGATGATAATAACCATTATCAACCCCGCGTAGCCTAAAATTACCGGCAGCGGCTCCTTAACGGCGGCGCTGACGATGGGAATTGCAGTAAAACCGAATAAAATAGGCACGGGCGTGCGGTGGGTGAAAATAACAATACCAATAGCGATGACGAAAAAAGACACCGTCGGCCAGATGGTGATATCACCCCAGTTAATTAAAGGCATGACAATAATGATGCCCAGCGCCGTTGCTACGCCCCGCCCCCCGTGGAAGTGGAGAAAAATCGGCCAGTTATGACCGACGATGGCTCCAAGTCCGATTAAAAGCTGCTGTCCGGCATCCAGTCCCAGCCACCAACCTATTGCGACCATCAGCGCGCCCTTAACAAAGTCGAAGATGCCGACGAACAACCCCAGCTTGCGGGAGGTTGTTCGCCAGAGATTGCCGCCCCCCACCTGCTGCGTGCCGTGTTTCCGCAGGTCTACCCCGCGTGACCTGGCGACCAGGAAGGATAATGGAATAGAACCCACCAAGTAAGAGGCTATTATCAACAGACCGCAGGTTATCCAGCTATTCATGGGACTCCTTCAGGAGGCAATATTATATTATAATAGATTTCTTTATTTTGAAGAAAGTTTTTTGTTCAAAGCAATCAGCTGTTCCGCCGCTTTCATCGGCACCTCTGTCCCGCCCAGCATTACCTCTTTACTATCATCAATGCCGTGATAATCCGTGCCGCCAGTGGGGATAAGCCCGTATTTTTTCGCCAGCTTGAGGGTGGCTGCAGTTGCCGCGGGGGTATTGTCCTTGTAATAGGCTTCAATGCCTACCAGCCCGGCCGCTTTAAGGCTCTTTACCATCGCCTCCGGGTTTTTTATAGTGAATGGGTGAGCCAGCACGGGCAGTCCTTTAGAACGCACTACCAGCGCCGCCGCTTCTTCCGGCGTCATTTTTTCCCGCTCGACATAAGCCGGGCCGCCGTGCCCGATATATTTATCGAAAGCCTCCTCGAAAGTTTTAATGTAGCCCTTCTCCAGCATCGCCTGCGCAATGTGGGGTCGCCCGATGGCGCCGTCGCCGGCGATTGCCTGCACCCGCGCCCAGTCGATTTTGATGCCCAGTTTAGCCAATTTTCCCACCATGCCGCGCCCTCTGCCTAAACGGGAATCGCGGAATTTCACCAGCTCTTTCTTAAAATCGGCGCCGGTGTAATCGATGAAATAGCCCAGGATATGAGCTTCGCCGTCGGCGAGGTCGGTGCTGATTTCCACGCCGGGGATAAACGTCAAACCGGGGAAGGCTTTAACGGCTTCGATAGCCGGCGCAATGCCTTCGATGGAATCATGGTCGGTCAGGGAAATTACCTTTAAGCCGATTTCCGCCGCCTTTTTGATAATAGCTGACGGACTGTGTTTGCCGTCAGAAGCGGTAGAATGAACATGCAGGTCAACCAGGCTCACGGCTCTTTCATCTCCTGCTGGATGCGCCTGATGCCGGTTGCCTTGCCGCTGGTTTCATCAACCTCGACCATGACGGCGTTCAGTACGGGTTTCCCCTTGCCCACGGAAAGGTGGTGCGGCATTTGCGTCAGGAAGCGCTGGATGACGGCATCGGCATCATCCCCGATAATCGAGTCCGTCGGTCCGGTCATACCGATGTCGGTGACATAGGCGGTGCCGCCCGGTAGTATTTGCGTATCGATGGTGCCGACGTGCGTATGGGTGCCGAGGACGGCGCTGACCCGCCCGTCCAGGTAGCGCCCCATGGCAACTTTCTCCGAGGTTGCCTCCGCGTGAAAATCGACGATAATAACTTTAGGTTTATTATTGAGTTCATTCAGCAGCTTATCCATTGTCCGGAAAGGGCAATCGTAGCTGTTCATGAAGGTCCTGCCTATCAGGTTCACTATCAGCGCCTTGCCGTGTACCAGGTAGCCCCGCCCAGGCACCCCGGCCGGATAGTTTAACGGTCGCAGGATGGGCATATCCGTATCCAGGTAGGGGATTATTTCTTTCTGGGCGAAAATATGATTGCCGGATGTAAGAACGTTAATGCCGGCGTCCAGCAACTCCCGGGCGGTATCCGGGGTTAAGCCGAAACCGCCGGCGGTGTTCTCCGCGTTACCGATGACGATTTCTATCTTATACTGCTTGCGTATGGCTCGCAGATGCCTGTTTATCACCTGCCGCCCCGGCCTGCCGATGATATCACCGATGGCTAATATGTTCATATTTATTCACTTGTCATTGCGAGGAGCGTAGCGACGTGGCAATCTCTATTTTTATTTCAAGCTGATGATGGAGATTGCCACGCCTCCCGACCGTGTCGGGATGGCTCGCAATGACATTTTACTCTTATTTAGCGTAGTCTATCGCCCTGGTCTCCCGGAGCACGGTAACCTTAATCTGCCCCGGGTAATCCAGCGTTTCTTCTATCTTTTTCACGATGTCCCGCGCCAGTCTCATGGCTCCCAGGTCGTCGATGGCTTCCGGCTTTACCAGGATGCGCACCTCGCGTCCCGCCTGGATAGCGTAGGACTTCTCGACGCCGTTAAAGCTGTCGGCGATATCTTCCAGCGCCTTGAGTCGTTTCAGGTAGTTCTCCAAGGACTCGCGCCGGGCGCCGGGCCTGGCGCTGCTGATAGCGTCCGCGGCGGAAGCGATATAGCCCCAGATGCTCGTATCGCTGGTCTCCAGGTGGTGCTCGGAGACGCCTTTAAGCACCTCCGGCGATTTTTCCCACTGTTTCACAAGGTCGGCGCCGATAGCGGCATGGGTGCCTTCTACCTCGCGGTCGACGGCTTTACCGATATCATGCAGCAGACCGACCTTCTTAGCGATATTGACGTTGGCTCCGATTTCGGAGGCAATCATACTGGCAAGATAGGCAACCTCGGTGCTATGCTCCAGGGCATTTTGCCCGTAGCTGGTGCGGTATTTCAGACGGCCCAGCAGCTTTATCAATTCGGGGTGAAGCTGGATGCCCAATTGTAATGCCGCCTGCTCGCCGGCTTTCTGTATATCGGCTTCTACTTCGCTTTTCGCTTTGACAGCCATTTCTTCAATGCGTGCCGGGTGAATGCGCCCGTCCTGGATGAGCCGGTTTAAAGCCACGCGCGCAATCTCGCGCCGCACCGGGTCGAAGCTGGATATCGTTACTGCTTCCGGCGTATCGTCGATGATGAGGTCGACGCCGGTAGCCTGCTCCAGCGCTCTGATGTTGCGCCCCTCTCTACCGATGAGCCTGCCTTTCATCTCATCGTTAGGCAAAGGCACAGTTGATACCGTGGACTCCGCCACGATTTCCGAGGCGCTACGCTGTATCGCTACCGCCAGTATTTCCTGGGCTTTCAGGGCGGACTCGTCTTTTAGTTTATTTTCCCACTGGCGGAGACGCCGCGATGCCTCGTTCTGCATCTCGACCTCCATAGCGTCGAGCAGCACTTTTTTAGCTTCATCGCTGGACATCTTCGATATAAGCTCCAGCTGCTTGAGCTGTTTGTCTTTTAGCTCGACAATCTGGTTGCGGTTCGCTTCGATTTCCTTTTCCCTGCTATTCAGGTTGCGTTCGCGCTGTTCGACGCCTTCCAGTTTGCGGTCGAGTGTTTCTGATTTCTGGCTCACCCTGTTTTCCTGGCGCTGTACTTCGGTGCGCCGTTCGCGGATATCGTTATCGGCTGCCGTTTTAATGCGCTTGGATTCATTCTGGGCTTCCTGTAAAACATTCTTGGCTTCATTTCTGGCTTCAGAAACCATCTTTACCGCTTTCCTCTCGGCAACGCGTATCTGGCGGTTGAAAATTACCCGCCGGGATAGGAAAAAACCCACACCGCCGAATATCAAGCCGATAATGAAGGCAAAACCAATGGCGATATATGTTAAACCTGCATCCACTGCATCCCTCCTTTTTTAAGATAATTACTTTAGTTTGTCTATTTATTATTTCTAATATTTTTTCTGTTCTTTCCATACCCTTTCTGTTATTTCTTTAATGACGCCATAATTAAAGCCCCGCCGCCCCAGGTATTCCCCCAGGCGCTGGCGGAAGTCAGGATATTCGGCTTTTGCTAAGCGCGGCGCCCTCTTAAGAGCCGCCCGGTAGGCGCTGTCCCTATCATCGATTTCACTGATTGCCTGCTCGATAATATCGCTGCTTAATCCCTTGCGTTTGAGTTCCAGCTTGGTCATGCGCCGACTGCGCGGGCTGAACGTTTCGCGGTTGTCTCTCCAGAATCGGGCGAAGGCTATATCATCCACCAGCCCCTGCTCTTTAAGTGTGGCGAGCGCTTTCTCCAGGCATTTGCCTTCGAATCCACGCCGCTGCAAACGCTGCCTTAATTCCTTTTCGCTCCGCGGCCGGTAGCCGAGGTAGCGGATGGCGGCGTTAAGACAGCGCTGATAAAGGTCGATGTCCGCCAGAGCTTCCAGCTGGTTTTCGGTAACTTTCTGCCCTACCTTTACTCTCTCTTTCAGGGCTGTTTCCGCGAGCAGTGCCAGCGCCGGTTTCCCGTCAAGAAAAACGTTAACGCGCTTTCCCCGCCCCTTCCCTGCCTTTATTCCCGTTATTTTGCTCATTCTATTCGACCTTTTATAAAACACAAAAGGCTGAAGCTTTTTACTTCAGCCTTCTTAACCCTGTTTCGGTTTACTGCCGGGTTGTTTCTCTAATCTTCTTCTGATGACGATGCGTGGGCAGTGCCGGCTGAAGCTCTTATTTTCTCTTCGATTTCTTTGGCAAGCTCGGGATTTTGCCTTAAGTACCCTTTGGCACTCTCCCTCCCCTGCCCGAGGCGGGTGTCACCGTAAGAGAAAAATGCGCCGGCTTTATTGATAATGCCTAGCTCTATACCGACATCAAGGATATTGCCCTCCTGGCTTATGCCGTGGTCGAACATGATGTCGAACTCGGCGGTGCGGAAGGGAGGGGCAACTTTATTCTTCACTACCTTAGCTTTGACACGACTGCCAATAGCTTCGTTTCCCTGTTTAATAACCTCGGCGCGCCTTAGCTCTATTCTCGTGGAACTGTAGAACTTCAACGCCCTGCCTCCGGTGGTCACCTCCGGATTGCCGAAGACAATGCCGACCTTCTCCCGTAGCTGGTTGATGAAAATTACCGCGGTACCGGACTTCCCGATGGCGGCGGCCAGTTTTCTTAAAGCCTGGGACATCAGGCGGGCTTGCAGCCCCATTTGCGGGTCTCCCATGTCTCCTTCGATTTCTGCCCGGGGGACCAGCGCGGCGACGCTATCGATGATTATCGCATCGACGGCGCTGCTTCTTACCAGCGCTTCGGTAATTTCCAGAGCTTGTTCACCAGTATCCGGCTGCGAAATAAGTAGTTCACTAACGTTGACGCCGCAGTTGGCGGCATAACTGGGGTCGAGGGCATGTTCGGCATCGATATAGGCGACCGTACCTCCTCTTTTTTGCGCTTCAGAGATGATATGCTGTGCCAAGGTAGTTTTCCCCGATGACTCGGGTCCGAATATTTCCGTGATACGTCCTCTCGGTATCCCTCCAATTCCGAGGGCGAGGTCTAGAGCCAGTGAACCGGTTGGAATGGCTTCAATCGGCGGCAGTGAGGCTGACTCCCCCAGTTTCATAATGGAGCCTTTGCCGAACCGCTTTTCTATCTGGCCGATAGCCAATTCCAGAGCTTTTTCTCTCTCGGTTGTCATCATTTACCTCACCCCGATAATAGCACAATTGTTTTACCAAAACAAGTAGGATATTAAAGATAATTTAACAATGTTTTTTGATATCCTGCCCGTTCGCCGTTATAATGCTAGTGTAATTTTGTTACAATCTATTATAAAACAAGGAGTTTAAGAATATGAGCAGTCTTAGCGGTAAGGTCGCTCTGGTCACCGGCGCCGCCAGCAAAAGGGGTATGGGGCGCGCTGTTGCCGTGCGCCTGGCTAAAGAGGGCGCTGATGTTGCCGTTTTGGATAAGTACGCTGCGCCCAGGAGCATCTGGCCCGGGGATGAAGGGTGGGGCGGACTTAATGCCGTGGTAGCAGAGATAAAAGCGCAGGGCAGGCAGGGATTGGCTTTAGTGGCTGATGTCTCCAGCGGCGCGGAAGTGGCTGATGCCGTAGCTAAAACCCTGGCGAAGTTCGGGAAAATAGATATTCTGGTGCATTGCGGCGGCATCCGCGGCGCCATGACCACGCCCATTACTGACCTTTCTGAAGAAGAATGGCGGGCGATTATCGATATTAATCTCACCGGCTCATTCCTTATTGCTAAGGCGGTGGCTAAGACTATGATTCCCAACGGTGAAGGCAAGAAAATCGTGCTCTTCGGCTCAAAAGCGGCGACGCAGGGTTACGCCGGCAGCAGCGGCTACTGCGCGTCCAAGCACGGCGTTCTCGGTCTGGGCAGGACTTTAGCCGCCGAGCTGGCGCAGTACAAGATAAATGTTAATATCATCAATCCCGGCGGGTTCGATACCAATTTAAGGGACCAGGAAATTATCAGGCGGGCGAAAGCCCAGGGCATCACCCTGGCGGAAGCTATTGAGCAGGAGTCCAAGAAAGGCGGTCCCGGGCCACGCGTGCCCCTGGGGCGTTTGGGTAAGCCGGAAGAAATCGCCGACCTGGTATATTTCCTGGTTTCCGACCAGTCCGTTTACATTACCGGCAAGACTATCGATATCGATGGCGGCGCTTAAATAAAGCAAGAGGTTTTAATTTGAATAACGTGACAAAGGATAGCTGGCGGCACCTGTTTTCTCCGGCAACCGTGGCTGTCATCGGAGCGTCCAATACGGCGGGGTCGTGGGGCAATAACGCGCTGCGGGGTCTCCTGAACAATAAAGAACGTCGCGTTTATCCGGTCAATCCCAACTCCCCGGAGGTCGTCGGCATTAAAGCTTACCGCAGCATTATGGATATACCCGATGCGATTGATTTAGCCGTGATTGTCGTTGCGGAAAGAATTGTCCCCGGTGTCATGCGTCAGTGCGTTGCCAAAGGTGTTAAATCGGCTATCATTATTACCTCCGGCTTCGGGGAAATGGGCGATGAGGGACGTAAATTGGAAAGGGAGGTGGCGGACATCGCCCGGCAGGGGGGTATTCGTTTCATCGGGCCGAACAGTATGGGGCACGCCGATACGCGGTCGCAGCTCTCTACCTTCGGCCAGTTCGGCGAGATGCCGAAGGGTGAGGTAGCCGTCCTCGCCCAGAGCGGCAGTACCTGCCTGAAAATCGTCCGCAGTTTAACGGAGTCCGGTATTGCTTTAGGCAAATACGTCAGCACGGGCAACGAAGCCGACCTGATTACGGAAGACTACCTTGAATATCTCGCCGATGACGACGATACTAAGATAATCGCTTTGTATGTCGAGGGCTTGCGGGACGGCCGACGGTTCTTTAATCTGGCGAAAAAAATCACGCCCCGTAAGCCGATTGTCGTCGTTAAGGTGGGGGGAACTGAAGAGTCGGCTAGAGCAGTGATGTCACATACCGGTGCGCTCGCCGGCGCCGATGCGGTCTATACTGCTGCCTTCAAGCAGTCCGGCGTTATCCGCGTTGAAGACGACGATGAGCTTTGCGACGTTGTTTATGCGCTGCTTAATAGTCCCCTTCCCCGCGGCAATCGTGCGGGTATTTTAAGTATCGGGGGCGGACCCGGGGCTTTAGCCGCCGAAGCTTGCGAGAAGGAAGGACTGGCCATCGGCAAACTTGAGGAATCAACGATTACAAAACTGGACGGACTGCTTTCGTCTCGTTGGCCCCGCCGCAACCCCGTGGACATGGCAGGGCCTAGCGCGGCGGAAATATCGGTGGTCTCATCGCTGCTTTTTGCCATGATGGAAGATAAAAACCTGGACTTCATTTTGTTATTAGCTCCGTTGATTATGGATAAATCGCTGCTGGCCGGGCGTCTGGGTTTAGGTCCAGAGGCTATTAAAGCCTACCGGGAAAAGGAAGCCAAGAATATAGCGTTAATCCGGGAAAAAGTGGAAGCCTACGAAAAGCCGGTGGTGATGATGTGGCAGTGGCGGGGTTTCAGCGACCCGGAAATTACCGGGCTTTTCCGCCAGGGGAGATTTATCGTCTGCTCTAACGCGCGCCGCGCCGCCAGGGTGCTGCGTTATCTGGTCTGGTATCGGCATTACCTCGATGTTATAGCGGGAAAATGATATCATTATCTGGTCAGGGGGAAACATGAACAGCACGCTACAAGATGTAAAGAAGCAGGGCAGGGTTCTTTTGACGGAAATTGAAGCCAAGCAGGTCATCAAGGATGCTGGGATAAAAATCGTTGAAACACGCCTGGCAAAATCTCAAAAAGAAGCCGTCGATATCAGCGTCGAAACAGGTTTTCCGGTGGTCTTGAAGATAGCCTCGCCGGATATCACTCACAAGACCGATGCCGGCGGCGTGAAAGTGGGACTGAAAAACGCGGCGGAAGTGAAAAAAGCCTACGCAGAAATCATGGCTTCCGTCCGCCGGAAATACCCCGAAGCTAAAATCGATGGCGTGTCTGTCCAAAGTATGGCGCGGCCGGGCATCGAGATAATCATCGGCATGTTCAAGGACGCCCAGTTCGGGCCGGTCATCATGTTCGGTCTGGGCGGTATCTTCGTGGAGGTCTTGAAGGACGTTTCTTTCCGACTGATTCCCATCCTTAAGCGTGACGCCGATGAAATGATAAAGGAAATCAAGGGGTATTCTTTGCTTAACGGCTACCGCGGGCAGGCGCCGGCGCATATTCCGTCGTTAGTGGATGTCCTGCTGAAAGTCTCCGCCCTGGTAGAAAAAACCCCCGACATAAAAGAAATCGACCTTAATCCGGTGTTCGCTTATAAAGATTCCGCCCTGGCGGTGGATGCGAGAATAGTGCTGGAGTAGCCATGATGAAGAGGATATTTATCATAATCGGACTTATCACGGTTTCCCTTATTTTGGTGGCAGCTGGCATATCCTGTTCGATTGATAAGATTACTGCTTCGTTAGGACAGGAATTCACCTTACCGGTAGGCCAAACAGCTGTTATCGATAGCGAAGACTTGACGCTCAAATTTGTTGAAGTTACCGCAGACAGCCGTTGTGCCAAAGGTGTTGTATGCGTCTGGGCGGGAGAAGCCAAATGCCGGGTACAAATTAATTATAAAGGGGCTTTGGCAGACATGGATCTTACCCAGCCGGGCGGCGATGTAGCCCAGGACTATTTTATTCAGTTCAAGTTCAGTTTTAAGCTTGAGCCTTATCCCGAATCAGGTAAGCAGATAGCTGGTTCGGATTATAAGCTGGTCATGACCGTAACCAAATAATTTATTGTGACCCTAATATCACATAATACTTGATTGTGACATTATTCAAATATATCAACTTCGCAGCTGGGACGAGAAGATAGACCTACCCACAAAAAACACTGTAATCGCTAGGCATGGAAGACCTAGCCAAAAACGTTTAGTCCGCATCTTCAAATTTGATTTGTGAAAACCCGGATTTTACTTCCAGCGGCCAGACGATAAATATATACTCGTCGGTGGCCGTTTTATAGACCGGCCACTCGACTAACCCTTCAATATTCGGGTCACCGGTCCGGGCAAACGTGGCCCACATTTTGCACATTGCGTCAGAAACCAACCAGTCTTCTTCCGCAAAGAAAACCTCATCCTTTGCTTCCGGAGGTATCAGTTTTAACGAAACGAAGGCTTCACCAAGTTTATCCGGGCTGGTGTTAAAGTAAATCATGTCC